>TARA_R110001592_G_scaffold138225_1_pt1 | contig 127435 bp, 116 predicted proteins | sample TARA_R110001592 | Tara Oceans TARA_R110001592 (sample SAMEA4398387) | marine metagenome | biome: Polar Biome; feature: [SRF] surface water layer (ENVO:00010504); material: water (ENVO:00002006), including particulate matter (ENVO:01000060) such as... | depth 5 m
TCATTGTTTTCCTCTTTTAGAGGTCAACCTATATCAGGGACGCACAGTCAATAAAATACTAAGAGCTTCTTACTCCCCGCTAATCCTTGCTCCATTAACTGATACGGTAATATCAATAAAAAACAAAGGTGATTTAAAAGGTAAAATAGCAATCAGTTTTAAATGGGGAGACCCTTCGCTTCCCATTCAATCAAACCAACTGAAAAGACTTCCCTTTCCATATGGGAAAAGCTACTCCTTAATGCAAGGTAATAACTCAAACCCCACGCATAATTCTAACTCGTCGAGATATGCTTTTGATTTTACAATGAGAATTGGCGACACCATAACCTCTACTCAAAATGGTTTTGTTGTCACAGCTATTGATGCTTATGATGGTTGGGGCTATGGTGATAAATGGAAATCCTATGGAAACCAAGTAATGCTTTATGATCCTACATCCCACTTGTTTACTATGTATGGCCATTTAAAGCAAGATGGCAGCCTCGTAGAAGTGGGCGATTACGTAACAATTGGTCAGGCCATTGCCTTAAGTGGTAAAACCGGCCAAACTTCGGAAGAGCATTTGCACTTCAATGCATTGCAAGCGGATAGTGGAAAAAGTGGATTGAAATCTTATCCTCTAGATTCTATTGGTAATTATAAGGTAAAAGAACTAAAACGTTCTCAAATAATGCAAAGCCTTCCTTAACTAAATATCCAATGAATTGACAAGGCAGCAGACAGCATTGTATATGCCGCTCATAATCGGTTCAGGAAAGCTTTAGGGGTAAAAAAAATAATTTGGATCTTGGAAGAAGGCTAAAAATGCCAACCGTAAAAAATCAATTCTATTTTTTGGAGCAGTGCACCCCAGCTTTCCCGGATTTTCATTTTTTATGGTTCGATTCGGTTAAGGGCTTTGGAATACCCGCCGATCTCGCAATCGACTGGATAAAGCCCTAAAATTCTATCAAAGCACAAATCAATACATATATAAACTACCACTCTTTTAAACCAATAAAAATTTAATTTCATCCTTCAAAAACTCCCTCCAATTATACTCAAGACTATTTTTAAAGCATATTTTCATTAACTTTCACCTTATTAATAAAACGCTGCATGAAGAATCTTTTACTCGTTATAATCCTTCTTTTTTCTTGTGTTGCACAAGCACAAATATTCAATCGCTCTAAGGCCGGATCTCTTGATGCTTTGCCCTTTCAATTGGGAAATAAATTGTACACCATTAGTTCTACTAGCATCGATGAAATTGATGCCTCTGGTGAAATTTCCCAAAGTACTGCTCTACCCTTTTTATTTGATTATCGAGCCTCAAAAGCGGCACTGCGCAAAACCAATGGCAATTTGTTAATTATCGGCAACTCTCAAGCCGGTTGTGATTTATTAGCCGACCTAGGCTATTTTGCCTACGAATACTCTCCCCAAATGGTCTTGGTCGACTCTACCCATCAAGCTTTATATGATGTTGGTAATGTTATACAATTATTGGAGCTTAGTCAGAACCGATATTTTGTTTTAAATCAAAGTGGTTATTTACTTTTAGATGATAATTTAGATACGATTGCAACGGCTATCACCCCCAATTTAGCGCAAATAAATCGTGCAATTTATTTAGGTGGCGATGAAGTTTTAATTTACTCGCAAACCTGGGCGTCTTCTACGCCTATGTACAATATATTGAATCTTAATACTGGTACAATTAATCCTTGGGCAAACGCCCGTGCGGGCGAAATAACCAGTCTCAGCGACAGCACCTTCGCTTTCATAAACCTTCTTAATGGCGATGTACTGCGTTTCCAAAAAAGTAATTTATCCTATATCGACAGCAGCCGTCTGAGCCTTTCCTCCAATTTTATGGCCAATCAATTTCAAGAACTACAAGATGGCTTTGTCCTGCGAGGCGATAGTGGCTTAAGTGTTTTTAATAAAACAGACCTCAGTCATCGAGGTTCTTATCTCGCCCAGCAACCCTTAAACCAAGGCCGACTTTCAGTAAATGGCAATCAATTGTTTTTTATTCAGAACAACAGCAACTATTGGGATGTGTCAAATTACCATGTTTTAGAGGCCGCCCAGCTTAACCAAGCTCCATCCACTATCGTAGAGGGACTGATAATAAAGCTTAAGAATCAAAACTTTAACAGTACAGCTCACCCATCGGGAGTCGCGAATTTATACAGCGTAAACTCTACTTGGGAAATTACCTTGCTAAACCAGAGCCCAGAAATCATTGATAGTATGCGCGTACTTTGGGCCAATCCTTTTGCGGTGCCTTATTGCTCCTCTATATACTCTGAGCTTGCAATAAGCTCATCTACACTTGCCATTGGCGACAGCCTAGTTATTTCTCTACCACTAACTTATAGCTCAGTATATGCGCCAAATGGAACGGGCTCCATTAGTTTGAGTGTTGCAGCTGTTATGGCCAATGGGAAAGTTTTAAGCGATGAGGCAAGATCTGCTGCCAGTCTAAGTATTAGTAATATTAGCCTAATAGAAAATGAGCTATTAAAGGATCTGCATCTTTACCCTAACCCCGCTTCTACTTTCATTTACATAGATGCACCACTTCCCATTAATCAGGTGAAAATAATGAACCTTCAAGGCAAGGTAATGCGTGAGCTAAGTGATTTCGATGGGCTTAATCAGGTTTCCCTAGAAGGCTTAGCTAAAGGCATTTATTGGTTGAAGTTAAAAGCCGAAAAGGCAGAAACGATTCGTAAAATAGTAATCGATTAAGCTTCTTTACTATCGCAGTGGATCCTATTTTTTAAAAAGACTTGAGTTACGAATTCTAATTAATAAGAACCGAAGCTTCTGACATTAATTTTCACGTGCTGCGCCCTAAATATCAAGAAGGTAAAGAGCCCAATTGCCAATTATAATAAAGCTTTTAGCGCCTTGAAAAAAAGCAGATTGAGATTTCAAGCAAATCCTGAATGTGGCCCGCTGGAAGATTCTCCAAAAATTCATCTAAAAAAGAGCGTCATTAGCGAATCCTAAGCTATACGAAATGAATCAAACTCTCCATATTTATCAAATTTAACAATTTGATATTCAATGTTTTATGCCTAACTTATAGATTTAAGCAATTCTTCTGCTTAAGAAATTAGATTTTCTCTTCACTCTATCAAACTTGTACCGCGATAAAATTTACTTTTGTTTGGCCTTACGAGGCAAATATTGTATACTACCGAAAAACCGTCCCTCGGGCAATTAATGAAAAACACCTATTTCGATCTAGTAGATCAGAGTTACTATTTTCCGCAAGAAGGCTTCGACCTGCGCGATGAGTATTTATCCTTTCACGGCATTTCTTTAAAGCATCTGATTGATAAGTATGGTACACCTTTCCGCTTTATATATCTTCCAAAGATTGGCGATCAAATAAAGAAAGCGCGTAACCATTTTAATCGTGCCATAAAGCGCCTCAATTATAAAGGTGAGTACCAATTTTGTTATTGTACTAAGTGTAATCACTTTTCCCATGTGGTTAGTGAAGCACTGAAGCATAATGTAAATTTAGAAACTTCTTCTTCTTTCGATATCGATCTTATACTTAACCTTTTCAGAGAAGGAAAATTTACCAAGGATCGCTACATCGTTAATAATGGTTATAAAACGGACGATTACCTCGAAAAAATTGTAAAGCTTGTGGAAATGGGCTTTAATAATGTGGTGGTGGTCTTAGATAGTAAAACCGAACTCGAGCGCTTATTACATTTTGCTGGCGATACCGTGATCAAAATCGGTCTACGCATGGCCATTAACGAAGAGCCACAGTCTTCTTACTATACTTCACGTTTAGGCATACGCCATAACGAAATGAAGGAATTTTTCGAAACCTACATTAAAGACAATCCCAAAGTGGAGCTGAAAATGCTGCACTTCTTTGTTGATTCTGGTATTAAAGACAGCATCTACTATTGGGGCGAATTTAAACGCGCCCTTAAACTTTATATCGAACTAAAAAAGCAATCAGAGAGTCTTACTCAGTTTAACCTTGGCGGTGGATTCCCTATTCGCAACAACTTGGGCTTCGAGTACGATTACGAGTATATGATTAAAGAAATCGTAGAAAACGTGCGCGATGCTTGCGACAATGATAATGTTCCTCACCCCGATATTTTTACCGAATTTGGTAAATACACCGTGGGCGAAGCGGGTGCTATTATCTTTAAAGTGCTAGAGCAAAAACAACAAAACGATACCGAGAGTTGGTATATCATCAACAACAGTTTGATGAATACCATTCCCGATGCCTGGAGTATTCACGAGAAATTCATCCTCCTGCCCATCAACAAATGGAAGCACGAATATAAGCGTGTAAACATAGGTGGTATTAGCTGCGATCATTCTGATTATTATAATTCCGACGACCTAAACCAAGAGGTTATGTTGCCCCAATATGGCCCACAAGAAGAGGAGCCACTTTACTTAGGTTTCTTTCATACGGGGGCCTATCAAGATGCGATAAGCGGCTATGGCGGTATTAAGCACTGTTTAATTCCTTCGCCAAAACACGTAATTATCGATCGTGACGAGAAGGGCAATATTGTAGATTATGTTTACCGCAACGAGCAATCGGCGGATGAAATGTTTAAACTTTTAGGATACAAATGAGAAATTATGCAGGTGTAGAGGAACATTGGGGCGCTTACGAAAGAGCCAAAGTTCTTTTACAATCTATTCCCTACGATGGCACTAGCACCTGGGGAAAAGGAGCCGATGCAGGCTTCGAGGCCTTTTTAGAAGCTTCCGAAAACATGGAGCTTTTTGATATTGAAACCCAATCAGAAGTTTACCAACAAGGGGTTAATATTCTGGAGCCTATCAAGGAAGATAGTAGTCCCGAAGCAGTTTTTGCGGCGGTTTATCAAAAAACGCAAGAGCTGCTAAAAACAGGAAAATACCTAAGCTTCTTCGGGGGTGAGCACAGTATCTCCATTGGGGTTATTAAGGCCTTCTACGAAAAGTACGATAACCTTTCTGTGCTGCAGCTAGATGCCCATACCGATTTAAGACCTGAATATCACGGCAGTCCTTATAATCACGCTTGTGCGGTTTATGATGCCAGCCAAAACGCTAATTTGGTACAAGTGGGCATTCGCAGTATGGATATTGAAGAAGGACAGTATATTCAGCCGGGGAATTGCTTTTTCGCGCATGAAATGTACGGCCACGAAAAGTGGATGGACGACTCAATTGCCCGTCTTACCGATAAGGTATACCTAACCATCGATCTAGATGCTTTTGATCCTTCCATAATGCCAGCCACAGGAACTCCAGAGCCAGGTGGCATGGGATGGTACGAAACCCTAAAATATTTACGTCGCGTTTTTAAAGAGAAGGACGTCGTAGGCTTCGACATTGTTGAGCTTGCTCCCCACTCTGCGCACAAGGCTTCTAACTTTTTAGCGGCCAAACTTTACTATAAACTACTAAGCTATAAATTCGAAGACCATGGCTAATAAAGGACCAATCAGCCAGTTTATGCTGGAGCACTATAAGCACTTTAATTCTGCCGCTTTGGTAGATGCCGCGCAAGGTTATGAAAAGCATCTTGCGGAAGGAAAAAAAATGATGGTTACCCTCGCAGGAGCCATGAGTACCGCTGAATTAGGTAAGAGTTTTGCCGAAATGATTCGTCAGGATAAAGTGCAAATTATTTCCTGCACCGGTGCTAACTTAGAGGAAGATTTAATGAACCTAGTAGCGCATAATCACTACGAGCGTGTGCCGCATTACCGCGACCTTAGCCCCAAAGAAGAATGGGATTTACTAGAACGCGGCTTAAACCGTGTAACCGATACTTGCATCCCTGAAGAGGAAGCTTTCCGTCGTTTACAAAAACATATTGTAGACTTATGGTCTGGCGCGGAAGCGAAGGGCGAGCGCTACTTCCCCCACGAATATATGTATCAATTACTCAATGCTGGGATATTAGAGCAATACTACCAAATTGATCCTAAAAATTCGTGGATGTTGGCTGCCGCCGAGAAGAACATTCCTATTGTCGTACCCGGTTGGGAAGATTCTACCTTGGGTAATATTTTCGCTTCTTATTGCTTGAAAAAAGAATTACAGCCCAGCACTGTAAAGTCGGGTATCGAATACATGACTTTCTTAGCGGATTGGTATACTGATAATGCCGGAACCGAAGGTATTGGCTTTTTCCAAATTGGCGGTGGAATCGCAGGTGATTTCCCTATTTGCGTAGTGCCGATGCTTTATCAAGATATGGAAAGAACGGATACCCCTTTCTGGTCTTACTTCTGCCAAATTAGCGACAGTACCACAAGTTATGGCTCCTATTCTGGCGCTGTTCCCAATGAAAAAATCACTTGGGGCAAGCTAGATATTACTACTCCAAAATTTATTGTAGAATCGGATGCTACCATAGTGGCTCCTTTAATATTTGCTTATCTGCTAGACTGGTAGTTTCTGGCCAAGATTTAGTAGGTATCGCTTGAGCTACTAAACATAAATGAACGGTAATAAAAAAGGTAAAAGCTGGTTGGCTTTTACCTTTTTTATTATTGAAGCCCTTCCAAATTATTAGGGATTGGCTTAACTAAATTCACACTTCAGGTAGGCCAATTCGACTTATAAAAGAATGAGCAGAGGCATTAATGAAAAATTATTTTATTGATTCAACTATTGCTCGCTATTCATACTTCTCCCACCAATATTCCTTTCCCTGCTCATCTGCGAAAGCGATGGGCACACCCATTTCGGGCATGTAAATATTCTGATTGCGCGATTCGGCCTCGCCTTTAAATCGCTGTACCGGGTTTTTCCAATCGTGTAAGGCTAAAGTGAAAGCGCCCCAATGAATAGGAATAGCAGTTTTAGCCTTCATGTCTATTGCCGCTTGCACCGATTCCTCGGGATACATATGAATGGCATGCCAGAGTTTATTATACTGCCCACATTCTACAAAGGCCCAATCGAAAGGTCCGAGTTTCTCACCAATTTCTTTAAAGTGCTCTCCATAACCGCCGTCGCCGGTCCAATAAACGCGGTGCGTGCTGCTCACAAAAGTCCATCCACCCCAAAGGCTTTCTGCTCTATCAAAGGGGCCACGGCCCGAAAAATGACGGGCGGGAACAAAGGTCATTTCAATATCACCAACTTTAGCATTATCCCACCAGTCGAACTCCGAAATCATTTCGCTAGGAATATCCCAACGTAATAAATGACGCTTCACCCCCAGTGGCACATAATAGTGTTTTACTTTACCTTTTAGCAATTGAAAACTATCGTAATCTAAGTGGTCATAATGATCGTGGGTAATTAAAACCGCGTCTAATTCGGGCAATTCATTAATAATGCGTAAAGTACTGTCGCTATACCGCTTGGTACGAAAAGGCCCAATGGGAGAGGCATCTGGCCCGAACATAGGATCGATTAAGAGGTTTAAGCCCGCCATTTTCATTAGTCCAACGGAATGTCCAAACCAAATAAAACTAAAGGGATTCGTATCGGCTTGCCATACTTTACCATCGAATTGAGCAATAGGTAATTTCTCTTTAGGAGCCCGTGCAGCGCGGTCACTAAACTGCTCTTTTAGCAGCCCTGGCATGGTGCTGAGATTAATATCCATAACCGTTTCAGTGGCGTTTTCAAAAACCTTTCCGTTCCACTGCGGCGATTCCGAAAAACGCGATTTATCCTCATCGCTAATACGGCCACCAAACTGCGGATTTAGGTATAAATAACCGAGGCCATAAGCTAAAGCCAAGACGATTAAGCTGAGAATAATTTTTAGTATCACTTTGAATTTCACTTTAAATAAAATTAGAATGGCAAAGAAGCGGAATATAATTCACTGAAAATTATACGAATTGCAGAAATGTAGATTTTTTCCATCTGCAAATAGTGTTAGCCTTTAGTGCTGCTCGTTATCTATGCTTATCTTGCAGCCGCTATGGCACAGGAAAAAATTAACATAAAAAATCGCAAAGCGAAGTTCAACTATGAGCTTCTTGATTTCTACGAAGCTGGGATTAAACTCTTAGGTACGGAGATTAAATCTATTCGTAAAGGCAAAGCCAGTTTACAAGAGGCTTATTGCTATTTTGATGGTGAAAAACTGATGGTAAAAAACATGCATATTGCCGAGTGGTCGCATGGAAACATCAATAATCACGCTCCCTTGAGGGAAAGACTTTTGCTTTTGCACAAGCGTGAAATCCGCAGCCTCATGAGCGATGTGGAAAAAGGCACCCGTACCATCGTTCCTGTTAATCTTTATATTAACGATCGCGGTCTAGCCAAGATGCGCATAGCCTTGGCCCAGGGTAAGAAAACTTTTGATAAGCGAGAAAGCTTAAAAGAGAAAGATCAAAAGCGCGAAGTAGATCGCGCTTTGAAACGTTAAAATCCTATTTTATTTACAGTTTGTGACGAACTGCTAGTAAGGTGTTTTTCAACAAACTAACTCTCGTCATTGGTCCTACCCCACCGGGTACTGGTGTGATATAGCTTGCCTTTTTAGAAACCGTGTCAAACTCTACGTCTCCTACCAAGCGGTGACCCGACTTTTTAGTTTTGTCTACTACTCTAGTTGTCCCTACATCTAAAATTACTACCCCTTCTTTAACCATATCGGCGGTAATAAAATTGGGTTTCCCTAAAGCTGCAATAATGATATCAGCGGTTTTTAAGATCTCTTTCAGATTAGTGGTGCGGCTATGGGTTAAAGTAACCGTTGCATTGCCAGGGTAATGATTACGAGCCATTAAAATACTCGCAGGCATCCCTACAATATGCGAACGTCCTACTACTACGCAGTGCTTCCCTCCTGTTTCAATATTGTAACGATCTAATAAATCCATAATCCCCATGGGGGTTGCGGGAACATAACTAGGTAGATTTAGAGCCATTTTACCCAAATTAGTCGGGTGAAAGCCATCCACATCCTTGTCGGGATCAATCGCCATTATCACCTTTTGCTCATTGATATGCTTAGGTAAAGGTAATTGTACGATAAAGCCATCTACATCATCATCGGCATTTAGCTGATCTACTACCGCTAATAATTCTTTTTCGGTGATAGTTTCGGAAAGTTTTATCAAACTTGACTTATATCCTACTTCTTCGCAGTCCTTTACTTTGGCATTTACATAGGTAACACTAGCGCCATTATTGCCCACTAAAACTGCGGCTAGATGAGGCTGTTTGCCACCTTTGGCGATGATGCTCTTAACTTCTTCCGCAATTTCATTGCGAATATCCTGTGATGTCTTTTTCCCGTCTATTAAAATCATTTTTTGGTTTTTCGGTATTCCTATTAACGCATTCCTTTCATCATGCCAGCCATACGCTTCGCGCCGCCACCTTGCATCATGCGCATCATTTTACTCATCTCAGCAAACTGCTTTAACAATTGGTTTACTTCCTGAATATTTTTTCCTGATCCATCGGCAATGCGCTTGCGGCGGCTACCATTAATTAATTTCGGGTTAGCGCGTTCTTCCTTGGTCATCGACTGAATAATCGCTTCTACCCCTTTAAAGGCATCGTCGTCAATATCTACGTCCTTCATCATTTTACCCATTCCCGGAATCATTCCCATGAGGTCTTTCATATTCCCCATTTTCTTGATTTGCTTAATCTGTCCTAAGAAATCATCAAAATCGAATTGATTCTTGGCAATTTTCTTTTGTACGCGACGCGCTTCATCTTCATCGAACTGCTCTTGGGCACGCTCTACCAAAGAAACAACATCACCCATGCCCAAAATACGATCGGCCATACGCTCGGGATAGAAGATATCCAAAGCGTCCATTTTTTCGCCCGTACCAATAAACTTAATGGGCTTATTAACCACCGTACGAATGGTTAAAGCTGCCCCACCGCGGGTATCACCGTCTAATTTGGTTAAGATAACCCCTTCGTAATTAAGTACATCATTAAAGGCCTTGGCAGTATTCACTGCATCCTGACCCGTCATGGCATCTACTACAAATAGAGTTTCTTGGGGTTTAATGGCCTGGTGAACATTGCGAATTTCACTCATCATTTCCGCATCAATGGCCAAACGACCAGCGGTATCGACGATGATTGTATTATGCCCATTCTTCTTGGCGTAAGCCACGGCATTTAAAGCAATTTCAACAGGATTTTTGTTTCCTTCTTCGCTGTAAACCTCAACGCCAATTTGCTCACCAACCACGTGCAGCTGGTTAATCGCCGCGGGACGGTACACGTCACCCGCCACTAAAAGTACTTTACGTCCTTTTTTACGCGTAAGGAAATTGGCCAGTTTACCACTATGAGTGGTTTTACCCGAACCTTGTAAACCCGCCATCAATATAATTGTAGGCTTTTCACTGAGGTTCAACTCGGCCGCTTCTCCGCCCATAAGGCGCGCCATTTCATCGCGTACCACTTTGGTTAAAACCTGCCCCGGTTTAAGACTAGTAAGTACATGCTGACCTAAAACCTCTTCTTTTACCTTAGCGGTAAAATCTTTGGCAATTTTAAAACTAACATCCGCATCTACTAAAGCACGACGAATCTCCTTGAGGGTTTCGGCAACGTTAACTTCCGAAATTTGACCATGGCCTTTTAATACGTGAAAGGCTTTGTCGAGTTTATCTTGTAAATTATCAAACATCTATCTTAAAATTTTTTGATCTGGGCTGAAGCCCGCAAATTTATAAAAAGCAAAAGGTCTTTTCGCCAATATAACCTACATCTGTTCGGGCACGGTAATACCTAGTAAACGCATCCCACTCGACACTACTGCCGCTGTTTTACGCGACAAATCGATGCGGAAGTGAACTGCCGCTGGATTTTCATCGTTTAAAATGGCCAATTGTTGGTAGAAACCATTGTAAGTTTTCACCAAATCGTATACGTAATTGGCTATTAATGAAGGCGCATGATCGGCTGCCGCTTGTTGAATAATCGAGGGAAAGTTTAAAATCTGTTTAATCAACTCTCTTTCTATTTCTGCTAAACTTTGGTAAACGCCTGTATTCGGTATACTCATTTGGCTCGCTTTACGCAGAAGCGATTTTATACGGGCATGCGTATACTGAATAAAAGGACCGGTATTCCCCTGAAAGTCAATGGACTCTTCGGGGTTGAATAACATGCGTTTGCGCGGATCTACCTTGAGTATAAAATACTTTAGGGCGCCCAGACCGATCATTTCATGAGTCGCCTTTTTTTCGGTTTCACTTAAACCGTCTGTCTTACCTAAGTCATCCGAAATTTTTTGCGCGGTAGAAATCATTTGTTCCATTAAATCATCGGCATCTACTACCGTTCCTTCACGTGATTTCATCTTTCCAGAAGGGAGATCTACCATGCCATAGCTTAGGTGATATAAGTTTTCGGCCCAAGCATAACCCAATTTTTTAAGGATCGCAAAAAGCACTTGAAAGTGATAATCTTGCTCATTACCAACCGTATAAATCATACCATCAATACCAAAATCCTCGTAACGTTGAATAGCCGTACCGATATCTTGGGTCATATACACCGATGTGCCGTCGCGTCTCAATAATAATTTTTCGCCTAGCTTCTCCGCTTCTAAATCGCACCAAACTGAACCATCTTCCTTTTTAAAAAATACGCCTTTGGTCAATCCTTGCTCTACAATTTTCTTTCCTAAAAGATAGGTTTCCGATTCGTAGTAGTTTTTGTCGAAATTCACGCCTAGTCTGCGGTAACTCGCGTCGAAGCCGGCATAAACCCACGAGTTCATCTTCTGCCAAAGAGCGACAACCGCTGCATCACCCTGCTCCCATTTCAATAGCATTTCGCGAGCTTCTTGAAAGATAGGAGCTTGTTCTTTCGCCTCATCTTCCGTTTTTCCTTCTGCCATTAATTGAGCGATTTGCTCTTTGTAGGCCTTATCAAAGGCAACGTAGTATTTACCCACTAAATGATCGCCCTTTAGGCCGCTACTTTCCGGCGTTTCACCCTCCGCAAAATGCAGCCAGGCCACCATACTTTTACAAATATGAATGCCACGATCATTAATAATCTGCACCTTTTTAACAGTATGTCCGGCCGCGCTTAAAATTTCGGCTACCGAATAGCCTAAAAGATTATTGCGAATATGGCCTAAATGCAAAGGTTTATTGGTGTTAGGAGAGCTGTATTCCACCAAGGTTGTGCGCCCTAATGACTCCCCTTTACCATAATTTTCTAAATCTTGAATACCATGTAAAACCGCCTGCCAGTAGCTATCGCTGATGGAAATATTTAAAAAGCCCTTTACCACATTAAATGCTTTTACCTCGGCATGACGCTCTTGTAAAAGGGTGCCAATTTCTTGAGCGGTATCCTCCGGCTTCTTGCGACTAGCCTTGAGATAAGGGAAAACCACTAAGGTTAAATCGCCTGCAAACTCTTTGCGGGTTGCTTGCCATTCAATGCTTTCAACTTCCAGTTGATAAAGGTCTTTTAATATTCCTGTACAGGTTTCGGACAAGGTTTTACTAATAGTATGCTGCATTCCTTTTTATTGGTTTTCTAAAGATTCGTAGAGAGGTTTGAAAATACGGAAGGCTGCCTCGGCCATGCTATTTCCTTTTAAATCGAGTAAGGGGTTGATTTCTACCATTTCGAAGCAACAAACTCGCTTGTCACGCAATAAGCCCAATAATATATTACGTACTTCCATTTCCGAAAAGCCACCAGGTACTGGCGTACCCGTTCCTTCGCTTACCGAGGGGTCCATGCTATCCACATCGAAGGAAACATAAATGATATCGCAATCCTTAAGATGAGAATATGCCTTTTCTACAGTTTTATCTGCGCCTAACTTTTTACTTTCCTCTACGGTAATATTAGGAATATTATAGCGCTTCATTATTTCTTGTTCGGGCACTTCAGTACTGCGAACACCAATAAAAACGAGGTCTTTAGGTAAGACTCTTTTATTGGAGCCCTTCATTTCATTCCAATGCCAAATCGTTTCTTCCTCTGGTTGGTTATTTTGACACTCGACATTATCTTCATGCAATGCGGTGGCTAGTGGCATCCCATGTACATTGCCACTAGGGCTGGTGTAGGGAGAATGAAGATCGGCATGGGCATCTACCCAGATTACGCCCAGCCTTTTGTTAGGGTAGGCTCTTTTAATACCCGCTATTGTTCCGCCGGCATTGCTATGATCGCCCGAAATAACCACGGGGAATTTTCCTTTTTTTAAGCTGCTACTTATTGTAGTTTCAATACGACGATACATTTCGGCAATTGCATCGAGACGTTTCGCATAAGGTTCTTGCACTTCTTTATAAAGCCGGTGGTTTAAAGTGGCTACTTTCTTTTCGGGATGCCGCTGGAAAAAGCTGCGATCGTACTTCAAGCTCGCAACTTGTAGGGCATCTAAACCCAAGGAAGCACCGCGCGTTCCCGCACCGAGCTCTGACATAACGCCGATGATTTCTAATTCTTTTGCCATTGTGTGTATTTGAGGCTGCAAAAATAGGTAATTTACGAGGCCTAAAAAGCCTCTCCAGCAGATAATAGTGAGAGAAGATTTTAGAACCAACTAAAAATGAAAATCCTACGTTTAGGATTTGAACATTACCACCTAGCCCATGCATAAGTTTCTCATAACAAGCTTACTATCTTGCTTGTTTCTATCCCTCAGTGCGCAAAATCTCAGCATTAGTGGGTATGTGCAAGACAGTCAATCGCAAGAACGCCTAATTGGAGTAAACCTTTATATCGAAGGAAAAACGATTGGAACAAGCACAAATACCTTTGGCTTTTACTCTTTAAGTCTGCCACCAGGGGATTACAAATTAATAGTCTCATTTATAGGTTATGGAAATCAAGAATTTCCGATTAAGCTCACAAAAGATAATGTTAAACTGGATATTGATCTAGTAGAGAGTAACACTCAACTTTCGGAGGTAGTTGTAACAGCTAAGGAAGCAGAGGTTAGCCGCGTTCAAATGAGCGAAATACAATTATCGGTGGCGGAGATAAAAAAAATCCCTGCCTTTTTGGGAGAAGTTGATATTATTCGCGCAATTCAATTATTGCCTGGCGTCCAATCTGGAAATGAAGGAACTACTGGTTTTTACGTACGCGGGGGGAGCCCAGATCAAAACCTGATATTATTGGATGGTGTGCCAGTTTATAATGCCTCTCACCTCTTTGGCTTCTTCTCGGTTTTCAATGCCGATGCTATTAAAAATGTTAATCTCACTAAGGGTGGTTTCCCCGCTCGCTTTGGCGGCAGATTGAGTTCCGTATTGGAGATAGATATGAAAGAAGGGAACTTAAAAGAGTTTAAGGGTGAAGGCTCTCTAGGACTCATCTCCAGTAAACTAACCATCGAAGGACCCATATGGAAAGAGAAAACGTCTTTCATCCTTTCGGGAAGGCGTACTTATTACGACATCTTGGCACGACCATTTATTCCCGAGGGCACTGAGTTTGGCTATTATTTCGCCGATTTAAACGCCAAAGTGAACCACATCTTTTCACGAAAAGACCGACTTTATTTAAGCTATTATACCGGCATCGATGATTTTGGCGTAAGACAAGATTATAACTCCGATGGATTTTTTAGCGACGAAGAAGGCTATGATGAATCGAGTCTTCGCTGGGGAAACCACACCGCTGCCTTACGTTGGAACCACCTTTTTAACGATAAACTTTTCAGCAATTTAACCGCTACATTTTCGCAATATCGCTTCAGTGTTGGCTTTGAAAATTATTACAAATCTGCCTCAGAAGAAAGTAGCTCTGGCTTCGAATACTTTTCACTTATTAGAGACTATGGCTTACGTTACGATTTAGAATACAGTCTGAATAACAAGCACAGTTTAAAATATGGAGCGAGTTATACCTTTCATACCTTTAAACCAGGGGTTGCACAAATTGCCCAAGAATTCGCTGGAGTTAAAATTGATTCTATTCTTAATCTATCTAAAGTTATCCAAGCCAACGATTTATTTGCTTACATCGAAGATGATTACCGACTTAACGATAGATGGCGTTTAAATTACGGTTTACATTATTCCATGTATTTTACCGACGATGATGCTTTTTATCACTCCCTACAACCTAGAGTAGCTGCTCGCTATTTGGTTAATGATGATTGGTCATTAAAAGGTTCTTATGCCTTAATGAATCAATACATTCATCTGCTTTCCAATAGTGGCATTGGTTTACCCACCGACCTTTGGGTGAGCTCAACTGCGAAGGTGAAACCCCAAATCTCACAGCAAGTTGCTTTAGGCAGCACCCATAATTTAGGGAACGGTAAATTTGAATTTAGTGCCGAAACCTATTATAAGATTATGGATAATCTTATTGAATATAAAGAAGGTGCCAGCTTTATTGGTTCTACCGATTGGCAAAATACCGTTGAAACTGATGGCCGAGGCGAAGCTTATGGCTTAGAAATGTTAGTCCGCAAAAAGCGAGGAAAAACAACGGGTTGGGTTGGCTATACTTTAGCGTGGAGTAACCGCCAGTTTTCCAACCTTAATAATGGTGCTCAATTCCCGTATCGCTATGATCGCCGCCATGATATTAGCGTAGTTGTGAATCATGAATTTAGTAAGCGCTTCGACATTGGTCTTACTTGGGTATATGGTTCTGGCAATAGTTTTACCGCTCCTGTGGCTAAAATTTTATTGCCTGGCATGGGCTCCAATCCCTTTGATTCATTCGGAGGCTCCTATGAAAGGTTTAGTGACCGAAACTCTTTGAAAATGCCCGCCTATCACCGTTTAGATCTTGGCTTTAATTGGCATTATGCCACCAAATGGGGTGAGGCCAGTTGGAACATTTCCCTTTACAATGCCTATAATCGTCAAAACCCTTTTTTCCTATATCTCAGCACCAACAATGAAGGGGATAGAAGAGTAAACCAAGTTAGCCTCTTCCCTATTATACCATCCGTTTCTTACCAGTTTAAATTTTAAATGATGAAAAATTTAATTGCCCTTCTCGCCTTGAGCCTCATTTTTTCATCCTGTGAAAAAGAAATAGATTATCAAATTCCAAATCCGGGGGATAAAATTGTGGTTTCTGGCCGTTTGGAAAATGGACTAAGTCCTAAAATTTACATTAGCACTTCGGTATATTCCATGCTAGCACGGGAGCCGAAAACAAGTAATATCTATACCGCAAAGCTCTATAGCGATGCCCTGAATAGCCCTTTTGAATTGCTAGCTGTACTTGATGCAAATAATTTGTTTGATAGCCTTTATTATTATACCACCGCTAATACCATTGAGGCTGGAAAAAACTATCGCTTGGAGGTTAGTGCGCCTAATTTAGATCCCGTGAGTGTACAAACCGGGGTACCTGACATTACGCTCATTGAAAATGTTCGCTTTGATACAGTTACCCGCGACTTACGGTTTAACTTTAGGGATAAAGCTAGCACTTCAGACTACTATATCGTAGAACTCCGCAGCACCAATGGTTCCTACCCATTTTTTATTAGTACCGCCGATCCAAGTTTAGAGTTTTTTAATTTTAGTCAAGATCCTTTTGGGGAGGGCGAAAGTCGTACTTATGGTACCGAAGCCTTTTTAGATGACAATCAATTTAATGGGCAAGGCAAAGAAATTAACATTCGTTTGGAAGACTTCTCCAACAACAATAGCTTTTACGTTTACCTGCATAGCATTAGTGAGTCTTATTATCGCTTCCGACTTACCCAAGCTGCTGGCGATTTTAACGAAAACCCCTTCAGCGAGCCCGTGCAAATTTTCTCTAATGTAAGCGGTGGCTATGGAGTGATGGCCGGCACAAGCAGCGATAGCAGTTTAGTTCGTTTTTAATAATTGGCTTTTGCAGAGAGCTAAAAACCGCTTGTGAGTAAATAGAAACCTTAAGCCACTTTAGGCTACAATATTGTCTTATTTTTGCTGTTCCAAATAAAACAATGGCGAAAAAGAAAGTGACCCCTAAGTCGGACAAGAAAATTGATCTAAGCAGACTGCAAAATGCTTTTAGCAATCGCAGTAATCATTTCGTGTTAGGCTTAAGTTTAATGGCTTTTGCCCTCTTTTTGATGGGTGCCTTTATTAGTTACCTATACAATTGGAGCGCCGATCAAAGTTTAGTGCGTTTCAGTTTCTGGTCGGCCCTTAGCGATCCACAAATTCAAGCCAATAACCTTTTTGGCAAATTTGGCGCGGCCTTGGCCCACCAATTTATTTTCGAATGGTTTGGCTTAGCGGCTTTCCTATTTTGTTGGTACTTTACCTTAATCGGCCTACGGTTTTCCTTTAAATTAAAATTGAATTCCTTACGGCAGGCCTCAGCAGCCATGCTTTTCTTTCTAATTTGGATTCCCAGTACGCTCGCTTACTTTATACCCAGTCAAGGTCAGTTAGCAGGTGCCACTGGCTATTGGTTAGAAGCTTGGTTAAGCTCCTTAACAGGCCCGATTGGGACTATTATCATCTTAATTATCAGCCTCTTACTATTTTTAAGCATCAGCAATAAATGGACGGGAGAAATCGTGCTTGCCTTCTTCCGCAAGTTTAAGCCCCAAAAATTAAATAAGGAAACTGAGTCTAGCCTGGAAACCTCCCCACAAAAAGTCCCTAATAGCCAAGAATCGACGGTAATTACTGAGACGGAAAGTTCGGCGGTTGTCGATAAATTTCGCTCTACGGCAGATGCGCAAGAAGAAGAAATTCCGGAAGAAAATGAAGCGCCAGAGGCCGAAATTGACTTAGAGATTGATCTCGAAATAGAGGAAAAGACTAGCGAAGGATCTATTAATGACATCGAATTTGATGTGGAAGAGAATAGCCCAGCAGAGACCCCATCTAAGGAAACTGAAGTTACGGAAGAAGTTATTAAGGAGGAGGATTTTGAGATTACCACTACTGAAACGGAGGAAGAACTTACAGCAAGAGAGGTTAAACGTAAGCTTAAAGAATTTGGTGAATACGATCCTACCTTAGAATTATCTCGCTTTAAAGCTCCACCGCTCGAACTTTTAAAAGACTTTGGCAGCACCAATATTATTCGCAACGATCAAGAGCTAGCGGAAAACAAAAACAAGATTGTTGAAACGCTGAATAACTATAAAATTGAGATTTCTAAAATCAAAGCCACCATTGGCCCCACGGTTACTCTTTATGAAATTGTGCCTGCTCCTGGGGTGCGCATCTCTAAAATTAAAAACCTAGAAGACGATATTGCTCTTTCTTTGGCCGCTTTAGGCATTCGTATTATCGCGCCCATTCCTGGCAAAGGAACCATTGGTATAGAAGTGCCTAGCACTAACCCACAGGTGGTGCCGATGCGCAATTTAATTGCCAGTGAAAAGTTCCAAAAGAATGATATGGAGCTGCCCATTGCTTTTGGTAAAACCATTAGTAATGAAACTTATGTTGCTGATTTAGCGAAAATGCCTCACCTTTTAATGGCGGGTGCGACCGGACAGGGTAAATCGGTAGGACTGAACGTTATTCTTACGTCTTTGCTTTATAAGAAACATCCTTCGCAAGTGAAGTTTGTTTTGGTAGATCCGAAAAAGGTAGAACTCACTCTTTTCAATAAAATTGAGCGCCATTATTTGGCTAAACTACCCGATACGGAAGATGCCATTATTACCGATACCACCAAGGTAATTCACACCCTTAATAGTCTTTGTATTGAGATGGACCAACGGTACGACTTGCTGAAAGATGCCATGGTGCGAAACATTAAGGAGTACAATGCTAAATTTATTCAAAGGCGCTTAAACCCCGAACAAGGCCATAGATACCTACCCTATATTGTTTTAGTTATTGATGAGTTTGCCGACCTTATTATGACGGCTGGTAAAGAAGTGGAGACTCCTATTGCCCGTTTAGCGCAGTTGGCCCGTGCTATTGGCATACACCTAATTGTGGCCACGCAAAGACCGTCGGTAAACGTAATTACCGGTATTATCAAAGCCAATTTCCCGGCGCGTGTAGCTTTTAGAGTGACCTCGAAAATAGATTCGCGCACCATCCTCGATGCCGGTGGCGCTGAACAATTGATTGGAAAAGGAGATATGCTTCTTAGCCAGGGCTCAGATTTGATTCGTTTACAATGTGCTTTTGTAGACACTCCTGAAGTAGAAGAAATTACCGATTTCATCGGCAATCAGCAAGCTTATCCCGAAGCCTATCAATTACCAGAATACAAAGGAGCAGACGAAGATGGTAACGTGGGTGTTGACATTCTCGATCCTTCCGAACGCGACACCCTCTTCAATGATGCTGCGCGTTTAGTGGTGATCAGTCAGCAGGGTTCAGCCTCTATGCTGCAGCGTAAATTAAAGCTAGGTTATAACCGCGCAGGCAGAATTGTGGATCAATTAGAGTCGGCGGGGATTATTGGCCAATTTGAAGGTTCTAAAGCGCGTGAAGTATTAATCCCAGACGAGCATGCTTTGGAACAGTTGTTGAATCACCAGAACAAATCTGAATAAATATTATGCCTAAGTTTTTTAGTATTAGTGGAGCCCTTTTACTCAGCTTCAGCCTTTTTTCTCAAGCCAGTCATGTTGAAGCCAAAGCTTTACTAGAGGAGTCTTCTGCCAAGATGAAATCCTATGCTAGCATTTCCCTCGAATTCAGTTATACCTTCGAAAATCGTAAAGTTGAACCGCCCGTAGTTCAAAATCAAAGTGGTAGCATCGCCCTAAAAGGAGAAGACTATCACCTAAAATTAGAAAGTATAGAGCAAATAAGAGCGGGAAAAAAACTGTACAACATTTTAAATGAAGATGAAGAAGTACAGATTAGTAGCTACGACAATGAAGAAGAAGATGAAGGCATCAGTCCAAGCAAAATCTTAAGCTCCTTTTCTAAAGGATATAGCTACAAATTAGGGGGAACCGAACAAATAAATGGCAAAACCATCCAATATATAATCCTAAAGCCAGTTAACACACTTACCGTGGATAAGATTATGATTGGTATTGAAAAATCAAGCAAGCATGTGCACAGCTTACAGCAATGGGGAAGTAATGGAACCGTCACTACTTTGATTGTTAATAGCTTTAAATCCAATCCTAAATTACCTGCAGGCTATTTTACTTTTAATCGTGCCGATTACCAAGATTATTACATAAGCGAGTAATGAAGATAATTGATCGCTTTGTACTGAAAAGCTTCTTTAGACCCTTTATCATCACCTTTTTCGTGATGATTCTTTTTTTATTGATGCAATTCGTTTGGAAGTACATTGATGATCTTGTTGGTCGTGGAGTAGAATGGTATTACATCGCAGAACTTTTATTTTATACCTCGGCCACATTAGTTCCAATGGCTTTGCCGCTAGCCGTGCTCCTCTCCTCTATCATGGTTTTAGGAACCTTAGGCGAAAACAATGAGCTAGCCGCCATGAAATCCTCGGGCCTCGGACTTGCCCGAGTAATGCGTCCCCTTTTTGTATTTATGGTTTGCTTAAGTGTGGGCGCTTTCCTTTTTGCTAATTATGTTATTCCTATTGCCAATTTACGCAGCGAAACGCTTCGTAGAAATATTGCCAACCAAAAACCCGCACTAAGCATTAGGCCGGGTGTTTTTTATAAAGGCATTGAAGGTTTTTCAATTAAGGTGGGTGAGAAATACGGGGAAAATCAGAACTTACTAAGCGATGTGATTATCTATGATCATACCCAGAAAAGAGGTAATACCAAGGTAATTGTGGCCGATAGTGGCAAAATGCAAGTAACCGCTAACGAGCAATTCCTCGAAATTTTCCTTTACGATGGGCACTCCTACGAAGACCATAATCCCAGCAAAGCAAAAGATCGTGACAACAAGCCTTTTGTAAAATCGAATTTTCAAGAAAGCTTAATACGTTTCAACTTAGTAGATTTTCAAGCAGGGGATTTAAGGAAGTCTGGGCGCAAAGAATTCGACATGCTTAATGTGCGTCAACTCGACGAAGCGGTAGATAGCCTCAATATGCTTTTAGCAGATTTGCAAGGTGACTTTGAAAAGCAAATGATTGATAAATATGCCTATAATGATCTGAAAGACATTCCCGAGGCAGAGCGAATTTTAACGCCAGATAGTTCAACTTCAGTGGTTATTTCCAAACTAAGCGATACCCTAATTAATAACTTCGAGGCCGATATGCATGCTCGAATTTTACAAAATTCCATGCGTATTGCCCGTAGTAATAAAGCTTATTACAGCAATGCTACTGCCCAATACGATTGGCGTAAATTGGTTATCACTCGCCATGTACTTGAATGGCAAAAGAAATTTTCTGTATCCTTCGCAATAATAGTTCTCTTTTTTGTGGGAGCACCCTTGGGGGCGATTATTCGCAAAGGAGGAATGGGAATGCCAGTGGTAGTGAGTGTTTTCATCTTTATCGTGTACCATGTAACCAGTTTCTCTTTTGAGAAATTAGGCCGTTTTATGTATTGGACACCCTTCCAAGCTATGTGGACGGCCAATTTTATTTTATTGCCCATAGGTATTTGGCTAACTTACAAATCGGCCACTGACAGTGTGATTTTCAATATTGAACTTTATATGAAGCCTTTTCAGAAAATTTCGAACATCTTTGCCAAGCGAAAATCTACAGAAGCAACACGTGAAAATTCTGCTCCTCAGCAATAAAGTTCCCTTTCCCGCTAACGACGGAAGCAGCATTGCTATTCGCAGTATGGTAGATGCCTTATTATTAAATGGCGCGACGCTTAGCCTACTCAGCTTAAACACCAAAAAGCATTACCGCAACGCCAAGGAAATTAAGGAAAACTTACCCGAAGGATTAGATTTCACTGCGGTAGATGTAGATACTGATATTAAAGCCATTCCTGCAGCATTAAACCTCATTAGTGGTAAAGCCTATCACGTTTCTCGCTTTCTGCAGAAGGGTATGCAAAAAGCACTCAAGGGAAAATTACAAGAAAAAGACTTTGATATTATCCAGTTAGAAGGACTGAGCATGGCGGTTTACTTACCTCTAATTCGTAAGTATTCTAAAGCTTCTGTGAGCATGCGTGCTCATAATATTGAGCATCTTATCTGGGAACGACACACCAATAATGAAACCAACAAGCTAAAAAAGAAATATCTAGAAATTCAATCGGCCCGTCTCAAGAAATTTGAAATAAAGCACCTCGCCTTGATGGATGCCCTAGTTTTTATTACTGATGCCGATCGAAATATTTACCGCAGCTTGGGGGGAAAGAAAATAAGCACCTCCATTCCTTGTGGTTTAAACCCTGAAGATTACAGTACAGAAGTTCCGCGAGAATTTCGCTATGATATTGCTCACCTCGCTAGTTTAGATTGGTTGCCAAATCAACAAGGCTTAGAGTGGTTTTTGGAAGAAGTTTGGCCCCTTGTTCTAGAGGCCCGTCCCCAAAGTCGCATTGCTATCGGTGGCAGACATATGCCTAAAAAACTGTTTAATCATGCCAACGATAACCTGTGGCTTTTTGCCGAAGTGGATGATGCCCAACGTTTTATTAAAGCCGCGAAGATTGCAATTATCCCCCTTTTAGCGGGTAGCGGAATGCGCATCAAACTAGTAGAATATATGGCCATGGGCCAAGCTTGTGTAAGCACAATTATTGGTGCTGAAGGCATTAATTTAGAAGCTAATAAAGAAGTACTTTTAGCCCAGGAAGCAGAAGCTTTTGCCGCAGCAATTATTTTGCTCCTTGACAACGATACCGAACGTGAAAATATGGCGCAGGCCGCTCGCAAAAAGTTTGAAGAAGAATACGCAAATGCTACTTTAGGAGCCAAATTGCTTAAGTTTTACCAAACTTTACTATGAATTTATTCCTACAAGTCATTTTTTGGCTCAGTCTGGGAAGCATTCTCAGTAGTTATATCCTCTATCCTTTGTTGGTGCGATTTTTCGCTTTTTTTAAAAAAGAAAAGGAGACGAAGGCAATTCAAGACTGGCCCAGTATAGAAGTGGTTTTTGCCGCCTATAACGAAGAATGTGTACTTGATACTAAAATACGCTCTATTCTTGCTTGCGACTATCCGAGTGATAAATTAAGCATTAGTATTGGCAGTGATAACAGTAGCGATGCCACCAATGACATCTTGCATGCCTGGCAAGCGAAAGAAAGTCGCTTAAAAGTGAAATTATTTAAAGAGCGTCATGGCAAGTCAGCCATTATAAATCATCTTACCGCTCAATCTAAATCGGAATTGCTGCTACTTACCGATGCCAATATTATTTTTGATAAAGATCTTCTCAAGACATTGGTGAGTCGCCTAAACTCCGATACGCAAGCGGCCGCTTGTGGAGCGGTAATTCATTACGGAGCCCTCCCCCAGAAAGGAATCAGCAAGCAAGAGAACTTTTACCTTAGTTGGGAAAATAAACTAAAGGCGGCCGAAAGTAAACTCTGGTCTATTGTACTAGGTTTGGAAGGTGGCGCTTATCTAATTAAAGCCAATAAATTCCCTGAAATACCGCCCCTGTTTTTTATGGAAGACTTTTATGTAAGCTTGCGCTTGATGGAGCAGGATCAAAAAGTATTATGGGAGCCCAAGGCGAAGGTATACGAAGATGTTAGTGTTTCGCCCCAAGAAGAGTACAAACGAAAAGTTCGCATTGGTATTGGGAATTATCAAAACCTGAAATGCTTTAAAGGACTTTTAATTAAAAGATTTTGGCCCATAGGCTTAGCCTTTTTTGCCCATAAAATATTGCGGTGGTTTACCCCCTTCTTCTTAATCTTATTATTATTTAGCAGTACCCAATTAACTATGTATCATTGGTTTTACGCCATCTTTTCGGGACTGTATATGGTTTTTATCGGCTTGGGATTATTTGGAATTTTATTCGCGCAACGCAAGGGCGGTGCCTTTCTAAAATACCCCGGTCATTTTATTTACATGAACTTAGCCCTACTCGAAGGGTTTATGACATACATTAAAGGAATTAAAAGCAATGCTTGGGAGCCAACAGCAAGAAATCAGCACTAAGCTGAATACCATAGAAGAAGCCATCGCCGACATTAAAGCCGGAAAAGTGGTAATTGTAGTAGACGATGAAGATCGTGAAAATGAGGGTGATTTTGTGGCGGCCGCCGAAATGGTGAGCCCCGAAATGATCAACTTTATGACCAAAGAAGGACGCGGATTAATTTGCGCCCCACTAATCGACGAACGCTGTAAGGAATTGAATCTTCACCCCATGGTGAACGATAATACCGATCCTATGCTAACGCAGTTTACAGTGTCAATAGATTTAAGAGGAAACGGCGTTAGCACTGGTATTTCAGCTGCGGATCGATCTAAAACTATTAAAGCCTTAGTAGATCCAAAAACCACCGCAAACGATTTAAATCGTCCGGGCCATATTTTTCCCCTTATCGCTAAACCTGGTGGCGTTTTACGTCGCACTGGTCATACCGAAGCCGCCATCGATTTATCGCGCTTAGCGGGCCTCTCCCCTGCGGGAGTTATTGTGGAAATTATGAACGAGGATGGAACCATGGCTCGTCTTCCTCAATTAAAAGAAATTGCTGCCAAATTCGATTTAAAAGTAATTAGCATTGAAGACTTAGTGGCCTACCGCATGGAAGCCGAGTCTTTAGTAGTTAAAAAAGAAGAATTTGAATTAGAGACGGAATACGGAACTTTCCTTTTACGGGCCTTTAGGCAAACTACCAATGATCAAGTGCATCTTGCTCTAAGCATGGGTACTTGGACTAAAGATGAATCGGTTTTGGTGCGTATGCATTCCAATTCCGTGGCTAATGATATTTTTGAAGTGCTAACGGGTGATACCAGCCATCAATTAGGAAAAGCTTTGGCGAAGTTAGCCCAAGAAGGTAAAGGGGCGGTGGTTTATATGAACCAAGAAATGCCAACTGGAAATCTTCTGCAACGCATTCGCAGTTACAAAGAAAACCTAGAAGCAAAGGATGCTAAGCGTCGTATGAGCTTTACTAAAGATGCGCGTGATTTTGGCATAGGTGCTCAAATCCTTCATCAGCTGGGTATTAGCAAGGTGAAATTGCTCACTAACAATCCCATAAAACGCGTAGGAATTACTGGTTATGGTTTAACCATAACCGAGAATGTTACCATGGATTAGAACAAAAAAGCCTTCCGAAACGGAGGGCTTTTTTATTTATAACAAGTCCTTATACTGCTCTGGATACTTGTACATTACATTCTTAGCAAAGGGACATACAGGCAGTATTTTATAATTATTTGCCCGAGCGAATGAGGCTACTTCTTCGAGTAATTTCTTCGCGATACCCTTACCTTCTTGGCTCGGATCTACTTCAGTGTGTTTTATAACCAATTTTCCCGAGTCCGTTAGTAATAAGTCCATAAAGGCTAACTTCTTGCCTTCTTCTTCATAGATGAACTGGCCCTCTGCTTTGTTTTCCCAAACTGCTTTATAGCTCATAATTACATGCTTTTAGTTTTTGTAAAATTACTTGGGCCATTTTTTCATTCGACTCAAAAGACCAACCCGCGATATGCGGACTAAGAATGACCTTATCGCTTTTTAATAAGTAGTCTAGCGCCGCTGGTTTTTCGCCTTGAAAAATATTTTCGAAACTCGATTTTTCATACTCCAGTACATCCAAGCAAGCTCCTAAAACCGCGCCCGATTCTAAAGCAGCGACTAAGGCCTGACTTTCTACTATTTTGCCGCGCGCCGTATTAATTAAGTAGATTGGTTTTTTGAACTGTGCTAAAAATTTGGCATCTACCCATTTAATATTTTCCTCCGTTTGGGGAATGTGTAGGCTTAGTATATCGGCTTCCGCCTGAAGGGTTTTTAAGTCTACTTCTTCAATTCCTGCAGGAGCATAGTCACTTTTATACTTATCGTAACTAAGAATGCGGCAATTGAAGGAGGCTAACTTTTCTGCGAAAGCAGAGCCCATTTGACCAAAACCAAGAATGCCTACCGTTTTACCTGCAATTTCATAACCGCGGTTTTCCTCCCTAAGCCATATCCCTGAACGCACTTCTCGATCAGCGATACGCAGGCGATTTAGGATAGAAAGTAACATTCCTAAAGCATGCTCAGCCACCGCATTGCGGTTTCCCTCAGGAGCGGCTATCAGCTCAATGCCTTTAGAAGCGCAGAAATTTCGGTCAATGTTTTCCAAACCTGCCCCTACGCGAGCGATGAATTTTAAATTAGTTGCCCGCGCTAATAAAGTCGCATCTACCGGAAAGCGACTACGAATAACCAAACCATCCACCTCAGGCCAAGATATCTCGGTATTTGATTTTTTATACTCTTCAATAATCGAAAAACCCATCTGGCGCAGACCAGCTAAAAGACTTGGATGAACCGTATCAATTATAAAAACTTTCATAAGTTCTCTTCTTCCTCTTCTTCTTTCTGGAAATCGATTAACCAAGAAAAACCCGCATTTATAAAAGGCTGAGTAACGTTCTGATTAAAAGCACTTTGCTGCCACCCCGCAAAAACTTCCATTTGAAAATTAGGACCCAAGGAATAGCTACCGCCCATATTATAAGCTCTAAAATCGCGACCACCAATAGTATAATAGTTAGCACCATAAGCTTCTATAAAATACGAAAAGCGGTGGTAGGCATAACTGGCATTGATAGTATAAAAACCATCTACTCTATCACCATCTTGAAAAATGCCATAATTAATAGTGAAGCTTAAATCTTCGATAAAGTCGTAAGATAAAATTCCGCGGTATTCGACATTATTAATTTGCGAGCGAACTAAAAATCCTAAATGCCATTTAGGTAAATTTAAATCGAGAGAGTAACGCAGCATCAACCAAGGGTTTTGTGATGGTTGAAGATTAAATTCATTATCGGTAATCGTGTTATTAATCCACTGATTACCATAGCCCAAGCCCGCTTCAAAATTCCCACCTAAACCCACACGAACTTCTGTAAAATAGTTTGTACTTCGTTGTGTTGTAATACTATCAAGTAAAGTTGCCCCAAACTCAAAACCCTGCTGAACAAGTATTTGACGCGCTTCTAAACTGATAGGGGAATAACTTTGCCCCGGTCTATCGCTGTTAAAAGCGCTTTGCGCAGATGCATAAAAGCTAATAAGACAAATACATAAAATAATACGCATATTAAGCAAGAATTAGTCGGCCAATTTGAAAATATAAAAAGAGACCTATAATATCATTTAAAGTGGTAATAAAAGGTCCTGTAGCAAGGGCTGGATCTACTTTATAATTATTTAAGATTAAGGGTACAAAAGTTCCAATTAAAGCAGCAACAATAATTACCGCAAATAGTGCCACAGCCACGGTAAGGGCTAAGGCCATGCTATAACCCAAAAACAAGCTACTCCCAATAACGGTTGCCGCTAGTATAGAGGCATTTACAGTAGCTACTCCCAATTCTTTCATTAGTCGAGTAACCGTTCCACCACTTAAGGATTGACTGGCTAAACCCTGTACAATAATGGCGGAAGATTGCACCCCCACATTACCGCCCATAGCCGCAATAAGCGGAATGAAAAAGGCCATTTGGGGAATAATATCAATATCCATTTCATAGCGGCCAATTACCGAGGCGGCTAAAAGTCCCCCGAAAAGACCAATTAATAGCCAAGGTAAACGAGCTCGGGTGATGGCGAGAATAGTATCGTCTTCTTCTACTTCATCAGTAAGTCCACTGGCGAGGTTGTAATCCTCTTTGGCCTCATCGCGAATAAAATCTACCACATCATCGATGGTAATTCTACCCACTAAGTGTCCAATAGGATCTACCACTGGCACCACTACCAAATCGTATTTTTGCATGTAGTTAGCCACTTCCTCTGCTTCAGTATTTATTTCTACATATTGAACCTTAGAAGAATAAACCTCTGAGATAGGGGTTTTGGTGGAAGTTGTTAGGAGCTTTTTAAGACTTAAAGTTCCCAATAGTTTATTACTAGCGTCTACTACATAAATGGCATGAACACGTTCAATTTCTTCGGCTTGTTTGCGCATTTCTTTTACGCACTGTAAAACTCGCCAAGTATCGTAAACCTTAATAAGTTCTGTTCCCATTAAGGAACCGGCTGTTCCTTCGGGGTAGATTAATAAGCGGGCAATATCTAAAGCCTGCTGTTCATCTTCAATATTATCTAAAACCTCTCGACGCTGTTCGCTAGGTAACTCATTGATAAGGTCGGCCGCATCGTCAGAATCAAGATTCTCAATTAAATCCGAAGCAATCTCCTGGCCATTGTAACCTTCAAGAAATTTAGCCCGCAGATCTTCATCAATCTCCATTAAAACCTCCGCGCCCAACTCGTTTTCGAGGGAACGAAATAGTATTTCCGCTGCTTCTTCATCAATCTTGTCGACGATTTCTGCAATGTCAGCAGGGTGGCTATCATTGATAAACTCCTGATAGTTCTCCTTTTTCCCAGCAAGTATCTCTTCTTCAAGATTTTCTAAAAATTCGCGGGTGATATCTATACTCATGGGCGAGAAAGAATTTCGGTAAGTTCTACAAATTCAGAGTAATGCAATTGTTCCGCGCGCTTTTGCAAGGTGTCGGCTGCAATTCCATCGAGAGGTAAATTTAAGGCTTTCAAGGCATTACGCAAGGTTTTCCTTCTTTGGTTAAAAGCGGTTTTAACAATGCGTGTAAATAAAGACCTATCTACCGTAAGGCTAAAATCTGCTTTACGCTTAAAGCGGATAACGCCTGAAAGCACTTTAGGTGGCGGACTAAACTCGTGTGGAGCTACCGTAAAAAGATATTCCCTCTCGTAAAAAGCAGCGGCTAGAACACTTAAAATACCATAGGTTTTAGAACCTGGCTCAGCGGTTAAACGATCGGCTACTTCCTTTTGAAACATGCCTACCATTTCGGGAATTAACTCTACGTGGTCGAGCATTTTAAATATAATCTGACTAGATATATTATAGGGATAGTTACCAATTAAGGCAAAAGGCTCTCCCATTAATTTCGCAAGATCTAAGCGTAAAAAATCACCCGGTATAATGTGCTTATCTAAAGCTTTAAAATTTTCTTCGAGGTAGGCAATCGATTCGCCATCAATCTCGGCCACAAAAAGTTCGGAGGGTGCTTCCAATAAAAACTGGCTTAGCACTCCCATTCCTGGACCAATTTCCAGTACTTTTTTATACCCTTCGTGACTTAATCCTTCGGCAATGTCTCTTGCTATGCCCTCATTTCTTAAGAAATGCTGACCCAGATGTTTTTTAGCTTTTACCATACATTTATTTGATCAACCCAGCACGGCGCAATAAGGCCTTGGGGTCGGGGTTTTGTCCTCTGAAATTGCGATACAATTCGGCTGGATCTACCGCTCCACCGCTTGAAAGCAGTTTACGGAAGGCCGCGGCAACTTCTGGATTAAACAGTCCTTTTTCTTTAAAGAGTTCAAAGGCATCCGCATCTAAAACTTCCGCCCATTTGTAGCTGTAATAGCCCGCAGAGTAACCTCCTTGGAATATATGACTAAAGCTGCAGGACATATTAGTGTCCTGCTGCACGGGTAATAATTGCGTTTCTGCGAAAACAGATTCCTCAAAGTCGCCCACCGATAAAGCACTAGGTTCGGTTCCGTGCCAGTTCATATCCAGCTTTGCAAAACCTACCTGCCTTAAAGTTGCATACCCCTCCATAAAGCTAGCGCTTTCTTTAAGGCGTTCAATAAGATTAGCAGGAATTAATTCGCCGGTTTTATAATGTTTAGCGAAGAGGTCTAGGCATTCTTTTTCGTAACACCAATTTTCCATTATTTGCGAAGGTAGCTCCACAAAATCCCATAACACGCTAGTCCCACTAAGGCTTTCGTATTTCGTATTAGCTAAAATTCCGTGTAAGGCATGACCAAATTCGTGGAATAAAGTAAGTACCTCGTTAAAAGTCAATAAAGAAGGACTATCCGAACCAGGTTTAGTAAAATTACAGACAATAGAAATGTGCGGTCTTTGCTCTTCACCGTTAATATTGCGCTGCCCGCGATAAGAAGTCATCCAAGCACCATTGCGTTTCCCTTCACGGGGGAAGAAATCAGCATAAAGAAGGGCTAAATGGCTACCGTCTTTGTCTTTCACTTCATAAGTAATCACATCGGGATGATATTTTTGAATATCCTTTCTTTCTTCGAAACGAATACCGTATAATTTTTCAGCGACAGCAAAAGCACCACCAATTACCCTATCTACCTGAAAATAAGGCTTCAGGATGCTATCATCAATATCAAAACGCTTCTGCTTTAGCTTTTCACTATAATAGGCAATATCCCATCTTTCCAGCTTATCTAAACCATCTAAGTCTTTGGCAAAAACGGCTAATTCTGCTAACTCATCTGCGCAAGCGGCTTTAGAAACCTCTAAAAGTTCATCTAAGAAATTATCGACGTTTACTTTCGATTTAGCCATGCGCTCTTGCAATACATAATCGGCATGATTCTCGAAGCCCAGTAATTGTGCTCTTTGGTGACGCAAAGCGACAATGCGCTTTACTGTTTCCTGATTATCATGTTCGTTGCCTTTAAAGGCCTTGCTACCGAAGGCACGAAATAACTTCTCTCTTAATGCGCGATTAGCGGCATAAGTCATTACGGGAATGTAACTAGGCGCTTGTAAGGTAATTAGATATTCACCTTCTCTACCCTTGGCTTTGGCTTCATCAGCCCCGCTGGCCAAGGCATAATCAGGTAAGCCCACTAAATCTTCTGCTGATTGATACAGCTCAAAAGCATTTGTTTCTGCTAATACATTCTCGCCAAATTTCAAGGACAAAGACGATAACTCTTCATCTATCTTTCTTAGGGTTTGTTTGTCTTCACCTTGTAAGTTAATTCCATTGCGAGCAAAGGATTTATAGGACTTTTCGAGAAGCATTAAGTCCTCCCCTAGTAAAGTGTTTCTTTGAGCATTCAAAACTTTCTCTACCCTTTTAAAAAGCCCTTCATTAAGCATAACGTCATTACGATAAGCGCTCAGCAATGGCGAAAACTCACGTGCTATGGCTTGAATGTTATCATTAGTTTCGGCGGAATTGAGGTTAAAGAAAATTTCCGCCACTCGACTTAGCTTTTGTCCTGCTAGTTCGAGAGCTAAAATGGTGTTTTCAAAAGTTGCTTCTTCCTTTTCCTTAACGATGGCTTCAACTTCGGCCAATCCTTCGCTAATCGCTTGTTTTAAAGCGGGTAAGAAATGTTCCTCTTTAATTTCTTCAAAGGGAACGCTATTAAATGGGGTATTAAAATCTGCTAAAAGCGGCATATTCATTTTTCAAAAATTCTTTATACAAATTACGTCAATGCTAGGCTACTCACCTAAATTTAGGATTAGAAAAGCATCGCCTGCAAAGGATATGTAAATTTGCGGCATGAATGAAGCTATGACAAATGCCGAAGCCTCTAAATATTTATTGGAAAGGCTTGATACGATTGAAAAGAAGCTAGACAGTATTTTCTACTACAGCGAAGGTGAAGATCTCCTTAAAACCGGGGCTGCTGGAACCTGGAATGTGCTAGAAGTCTTTTTCCACATCAATCTTTTAAATGAAAGTTATCTTGACCAATTTCCTAAGGCCCTGCAAAAAGCCAAAAAAGCCGACACTTCTCCTGTAAAACGCAGTTGGATTGGTAAAAAGCTGGAGCAAGCATGCCTGCTAGATGTAAATGACATGCCTATTAAATACAGTAAAACTCCACAAGCAACAGACCCTAAAGCCAAGCAAAAGGCTGGTTTTGCAGTAGTAGAAAAAGTGATTTTTCAAGAGCTTGTGCAGGACTTACGAGAAATTAGTAATTATGCTAAACTGCTGGATTCTAAAAACTTAGACCAAATAAAGGTGAAAACGCTTTTGCCAATTGTAAAAGTTAGCATGGCGGATGCTTTGTTTATTATGCTTGAGCATACCAACCGGCACATTGTGCAAGCAAGTAGAATTCTAAAAAGTTAAGTTTTAGGAGCGGAATAAAAATCTAGGGATTTAAAATACTCCTGTTTTCATTTCCGACTTCTTTATCGAATAAGCAAAATTTTGCCATAGCAGAAGTTTGCATCTTAATTACACATAAACCCATGTAAAATAGAAAAGGGGCCGCCTGATTAAATCAGACAGCCCCTTCTTTATTGCGTTTCTAAAATTCTACTTGAGAATTTTAATCCATAGATCACCATTAAAGCGGCCATTTAATTGGCTTGCTTTAGCCTGATCTGCCTCAGCATAGCTATTGAATTTCAATAGATATACATAGTAGAAGCTATTGCCTGGATCTTGGAAAATTCTAGCGTCAATGTTTTGCGTAGCCAGTTTATTCGCTAATCGCTGAGCATTGGCCTGTTGACCAAATACACCCGCTGTTACGTAGTACCCCGGAGAGCCTGGATTAACATTGGCAGGAAGATTTTCCTGTGGATAATTAATGCCTGCATTATTAGCAGCTTGGTTCATATTGTTAGTAGAACCAGCATTATCGTTATTGTTATTATTGTTTGCCGCCTGATTGTTCGGCATGTTGTTGTTAGGATTGTTGGACTGATTGTTTTGCTGTCCTCCTTGATTGTTATTGTTTGAGTTATTGTTGTTATTGCGATTTCCTTGCTCTTCGGCTTGTTTACGCAGTTTTTCCAACTCTTCAACCATTTTTTTCTTCTCGTCCTCAAGGGCTTTCTGGATATCGTCTTTATAGCTATCCTTAAACTCTTCTAACTTCTCATCTACAGTTTCCTCCAATTCGTCTTTCTGACGTCTTTGGTTTAACTTCAAGCGCTTCAACTCGTTTTGCATACGCTCATTATCCTTATTGCTACCAAAGCGGTAGGTAAGCATAAATTCATGACTAGTACCAAAGTTAGAACCATAAGTATTGGTAGAGAAATCGTAAGCGTACCCTAATGTTAAGGTCTCAGAAAGATTAACACCTGCATTAATGGTAATTCCATAGTTTGAACGGAACATAGCACCCAGGAAACCGTACTCTTTCATGTTGTATAGCAATCCAGCATCAATTTGTGCAGGCACAGACTCAGCTGTTCTTACCATTAAGATCGGACTTAAAACCTGCTTTTCGCCAGCAAATTTAAAGTCGTACTGAGCGGTTGCCACATAGTGACGAATCATGTTATAATTGATATCACTAGGGTTAGTAGCGTAAACAACATTTTGACTTAACAATTGGGGAGCGGCAAAACCTAAAGTAAAGTTTTGCACGGCCAATTTTAAACCAATATTGATGTCGAAAGCACCACGATTAGGAGCAACTACACTAAATACATCTCCAAGATCACGAGCACGCACTGCGCTTTGATCAATGTTCTGATTCAAATAACCAGCACCAATACCACCAGACAAACTTATGTCATCTGTGATTTTCACATGATAAGCATAGTTACCATAAATACCTAAACGGCTAAGAATATCGGTTCTATCTGAAAAACCATAAATACTCCAACCAACTTTTTCTTCATTTAAAGAACCATTTACGGCTAAAGCGGATGTTTCAGGTGAACCCTGAATACCTGTCCACTGACGACGGTGTAAAAAAGTTGCTTCCGTTACTCCGGTTGAACCAGACATAGCTGGGTTGTATATATAAGGAGTGAAAAAATAATTACTATATAAAGGAATCTGCTGAGCCGTGGCAAGATTCGCCATCATTCCGAAAGCCAGCAGTGCTAAAATTTTTCTCATCGTTTTCATCTTATTGTTGGTTGCGGATTATGGTTACGGCATTACGCATGCGGATTTCATTAGTGTTACCACATTCTAAAATATAGTAATAGGTACCATCTGGTAAATCATTACCGCCATTATCTTTACCTGACCAAAGACCATTGAAAGTTTCTGGTTCATAAACCACAGAACCCCAGCGGTTCATAATTTGTATCCTACAAGCATCGCCATCCATCAGTTCACGAATGTCCCACACATCATTAAGACCATCACCATTCGGTGTGAATAAATTATAAGCCTTATTAATTAGGCTAACCTGCTCGGGGAAGGTTTTGGTTACGATCAATTGCAAAGAATCAAGACCAATACAACCGCGTTGGTTGGTTACTTCTACATAAATAATTATGGTATCCGCTAATACTCCGTTCTCTAAAACTTTAGAAACCTGAATTCTTTGGCTTAAGAAATCTGAGAACTGAAGAGGTTTATTAGCGAACCAACGGTAGTTTGTACCTCCTGAAGCCGTTAGGGTTACCACCTCGCCTGATTCAGCCGTTTGATCAGCTCCTGCTCCGGCAGAAACCACTAAAGGATAAACTGTTACCGTATCGCGGGTAATACAACCATTAATACCCGTCACTCTAACTGGATAGGTGCCAGCAGAACTTATATAACGGGTTGCTCCTAATACTGAACCATTATCCCAGCTTACTGTGTTGAAATTACCGGTAGCAACCATCAAGATGCTATCACCAGGACAAAGACCAATACTATCACCAGGAATGAAGGATAAGGTAGGATTCTGATAGAAAATTACGGCAATACTATCAGTAATGCTAACACAAGTTTCTAATCCAAATCGGTTAAAGTAACTCGTTTGTAAACGGAAATAAGCCGTGTCCTCACCTACTCTTTTTAAACCCGCATCAATACTAAATGTTACGAGAGTATCGGTTAATAAGCTGGTCCAAAATCCATTAGTAGGATTAAGCTGTTGCCATTGATATCTCCAAGGAGTTAATCCAAGAACTGTATCGCTAGCGGAAACTAAGGCAGAATCGTATAAACAAAGGTTAAAACCTGTTAATCCGTTCGTGCTTCCAGGATAAGTAATTTCCGATATAGTTGTAGTAGGCAAGCTATCTACAAATACCCGATAAACATTAGAAGTATCAGAGCAAATTCCATCATTGATAACTACAAAATATCTGCCTGTTTCGTGAACGATAAAAGATTGGTTGGTTTCGCCTACCAAAGGATATTTTACACGACTACCGTTATTTGGATCAATCGAGTCCGTTAGCCATTGATACGAGTAATTATAACCAAAGGTTATTAATCCTGCTGGCGTTGAAGGTGCGCTTATCGTGGCTGAATCAGTTTCACAGAAGTTGATTGAATCTTGACCAATCACATTAATACCAGGAGCAGAAGCTACCGTTAGATCGTATTCTGGAAACCAGCGAACGGCAATACTATCACTAAAGTAAACGCAAGTTTCAGTATCATAATAAGGTGTCTCTGAGGCCACTCTCACTCTAAAGAAGCGTAAAACTGGTTTTGGATTTTGGAAATAGGGTTGACCTGGATCCGACAATGAGGTGTCAATTTTAATAGTAGGCATCGTATCGAAACTAAGCGTGCCCGCAGCTGCGGTGCCACCTGAAACCGACTTCCATGGATTAGCTCCGGCTGGAACTGTAGGATCATACCATTGCCATCTGTAACGCCACAATGGGTTTGCAGCACCATTATTGAATAGAGCTAGATTAACCGAGTCCGTCATACAAACTTCACCAAATACAGTGGGACCTGTGGTACCTAAAAATGGTATTCCAACAGGAGTTCCGGTAGGCACTGTATCTATAAAAACATTAAACTTAGAAAGCTCAGCAGTAGTATCTTGACAAAAACCATCATCTACTACTAGGCGATAATAATTTACTCCTGGGCGAGATGAATTTGCATCAATGGTTAGAAAACGCGTGGTAGCACTAGGAGTTGTAAGAGCGTACCAATCTCTGAAACCAGTAGTAGTATTTAAAGAGTCGGTTAACCACTGATAAGTGTAAGTAAGCCCTGTACCAGCAGGGGGAAATGTTCCTGTTAAAACCGCAGTCTCATTAGCACAAAGCTCTAATGAATCATCTGGGGTACTATTTACTGGTGGGAAATCGATTATGTAAGCGTTAGCATTGAGAGGGTTGGTGGGGTTAAAGGAAACCGTAGTTGGGGTTATGATAGACGTTACCGTAACTGTATCAGTGTAAATAGAACATAAACCACCATTGGTTACTTTAGCATAATAAACCCCAGGCGAGCCCACTTGGATAGAATCTTTAGTTTCACCTAAAATAGTATTGAAACCATTATACCATTGGATGGAACTGGCATTAGTGGTGATGCGCAAGAAAATCGAATCCTGCTTACATATACCCACATCTGCAGTTCCGCTGTAAGGATTATCGGTTGTGTCAATGTGAAAACCATTGCGAACCATTGCTATAGAATCAATGGCCGCTAAAGTTGGTATACGGTTTACGTTAAAGTAAATTGTATCACTAAAACCATCAACGGGCGTAATTACTCCGTTAGAAGCTCTATTAATTACTCGTAATGCATGTAATCCAATGGGCGTATTACAAGGAATTACCAAATAGGCTCTCTTTCTACCCGCGCTAAATGTATCCGAAGGTAAGGTTAAGGGTATGGGAGGAGCGTTTTTCTCCAATTTTGTCAGCTCTAATAAAGAAGGTGCCCCAAAAACAGGTGGCACAGCAGGTGCGGTAGTAACAAATTGATACTCAAAACTAGAAGTTGAAGGAAAATTTGCCAAAGGCTTAATTTCATAATCTACTTCAATGGTATCGCACTGGCAAATGGCATCGGCGAAATTAACATCAACTACTCCTGTTAAAATATCAATTTGGCCTTTAGCCACCGTTTGTTGGGCGTAGCTCAAGGCTGGCATAAACATCGCCAGAGTAAAGAACATTAAAAGCTTTAATAGCTGTTTCTTCATAACTTTGAAATTATTTACAAATTAGCCGCAAGTTACGGCATGCATACTAAGTAGACGAATAAAAAAACTCTGCGGTAATGGAAAATTATTAAGCGTCTGGTTGGATGAATTATTTACTACAACACTAAACGTTAAAAAAGTATTAAACGTTGGGATATATAAAGAAGAGAATTTTCGCCTTTAGGGTTGCATTCCAAGGACTTCTCCTTTTCATTAAAGAAGGTGCTCATGCCAAAATTCACCTCATGGCTGCCTGGGTAGTTGTGTTTATGGGCTGGTTTTTCAACATCACTAAAACCGAGTGGATCCTAAGCCTATTCTGCATTGCGCTCGTTCTTAGCCTCGAAGCCATTAACTCAGCCATCGAATATTTGGTCGATCTTGCTAGTCCCGATTTTCACCCGCTTGCCAAAAAATCCAAAGACATTGCTGCGGCCGCTGTGCTTATTGCAGCTATTTTTGCTTTGATTATCGGACTCCTAATTTTCTTACCCTATCTTAATGAAATACGAAAACTACCTTAGTCAACTGAGCACTCTTATTGAGCAAGAGGAAAATGCTGCCCGCGCTTTACAGCAGATTTGTTCTAAAATTCAGCAGGATTTAGAACATTATGATTGGGTAGGATTCTATTTCATGCATCAAGAAAGTAAAAAATTACACCTTGGTCCTTACGCTGGGAAAGCAACCGATCATACCATAATAAATTTCGGTAGTGGTATTTGCGGTCAAGTAGCCCTTTCGGGAGAAACCTATTTAAGTGATGATGTCGCCGCTGAAGAAAATTACATCGCCTGTAGTATCGATGTGAAATCAGAAATTGTGGTACCTCTGTTTTTAGAAAATGAATTAATTGCCCAGATCGATATCGACAGCAATACTAGTCATGCATTTAACCAAGATGATAATGCATTTCTAAAAGCTTTGAATAAAATGCTAGCCGAGCGCTATGGCAAAGACTTGAAAAAAATTGTCGCCTTTTAAATAAGGTGAGTTCTACTGCAAATATTTGCCTCAGACTTTACCTTAAATTACTGTCCAGCACGAATCGCATCCACAGGATTTAAACGAGAAGCCATATAAGCCGGCACAAAACCTGAGATAAGGCCTATTAATACCGAAATTATTATACCCTGCATAATATTGCCAAAACTCATCGCTATTTCAAAGTCGAAATCGCTAATTACAATTGGCAATAAATAAACCATTAGCCCCACCAAGGCGATCCCCAGACCACCGCCTAAAAGACAGAGAATTACCGACTCGAGTAAGAACTGTAATAAAATGAAAATTCGTTTTGCCCCCATGCTCATCTGAATACCAATCTGATTCGTACGTTCTTTCACACTTACAAACATAATATTGGCAATTCCAAAGCCACCCACCAAAATACTGAAGCCACCAATAACCGCTCCTGCTAATCCAATAATTGAAAAGAAGGTATCGAGATTATTAGAGATCATTGAAATTTCATTTAAGGCAAAGTTATCGACCGCTTTGGGCTTTAGACGACGCAGGGCACGCATAGCGCCTGTAATTTCATCCTTCATGGCGGCCATTTCTACCCCTGGCTTAGTAGACGCAATAATGGTAGATCCATTCATATCATTAAGACTCATAATATTCCCAACATATTCTACGGGAATAAGAATTGAACCATCCATATCGTTGCCTATTAAACTTTTACCCTGCTTAGCTAAAACACCAATCACTTTAAGTTTTCTTCCTAGCACACTAAAAGTACGGCCAATTGGATTGATATTACCGTATAAACCTTCGGCCACATCAAAACCCAAAATCGCCACCCCATTTCCTTTACGACTTTCCAATTCTGAAAAATAACGGCCTTCCTTGATTTCAAATTTCCAAATATCGTTGTAGGCATGCGAAACTGATAATACATTAACCGCTTCTACCGAGTTTAAACCGTATTTTAAAGTTTGATTGATGCCAAATAAATAAGCAATGTCTTGCACCGTGCTTAAACGACGCTCCAATTTTTCCATTTCGTAATAAGTAGGCTCTGGTCTTTGATAAAAAGTCCACCACTTATACTCTCCACTTCCACCCCAAGGCCATTTTTGAACATATACAACATCACTTCCTAAACTTTCTACACTAGAGCGGATATTTCTTTCGAGCGAATCTACCATAGTAAAAACTGCCACAATGGTTAAAATACCGATTGTTACTCCCAATAAGGACAAAGCTGTACGCAGTCGATTCACCTTTAAGGCATGCAAGGCAAAAAATAAACTTTCCTTAAGAATCCGCAGATATACCATTTTGTTGAAATCTAGCGCTAAAGTACTAGTAAAATTGTGGTTTTTGTTAAGAAAAGCTGAGCAAAAAAACTAATTTTGCACCCTAATATTATAGATTCTCAGGAATGCCCCAAAAGCCCACCGCTCTTATCTCCGTTTTTTACAAAGATCGTTTAGATGAATTGGCAGAAGCCCTAGTAAAAAAAGGTTACGACCTTCTTTCTACTGGCGGAACCCGCAAATACCTCGAGGATCTCGGGCATACAGTTATAGCGGTAGAAGATCTTACTGGTTATCCTTCCATTTTAGGTGGACGTGTTAAAACCTTACATCCTAAAGTATTTGGCGGCATTTTAGGTCGCCGCGATTTAGAAAGTGATCGCAGTCAGATGGAAGAATACGCGCTTCCTTCTATCGATGTAGTTGTAGTGGATCTTTACCCTTTTGAAGAAACTTTACAGGCGGGTGGTTCGCATAGCGAAATCATTGAGAAAATAGATATTGGTGGCATTTCACTTATTCGTGCCGCTGCCAAAAACTACCAAGACACTTGGATTATCCCTAGCCGTGATTTTTATGGCAAAGCCATTGAACTTTTAGAAAACTCCGAACTCAGCGAGGAAGTACGCAAGCAATTCGCAGGGGCTGCTTTCCAAATTTCATCCGCTTACGATAATCTTATTCAAAATTACCTTACCGGAGAACATAAAATGTTAAGTCTTGGCGAAGGTCAAGTACTGCGATATGGCGAGAACCCGCATCAGAAAGGAATTTTCCACGGCAAATTAGAAGATGTTTTCACCCAATTACATGGTAAAGCTCTATCTTATAATAACTTATTAGATGCGGATGCGGCGGTAAGCCTAATGGCCGAATTTAAAAACGAGATTACCGTAGCGGTAATGAAACATAATAATGCTTGTGGTATCGCATCCCGACCCAGCGCGCTAGAAGCATGGACGGATGCCTTAGCAGGTGACCCCGTATCGGCATTTGGAGGTGTGATAATATCTAATACTGAGGTAGATGAGGCTACAGCGAAAGCTATGCACGAAATTTTCTTTGAAATTGTAATCGCACCTTCTTATAGCGAAGATGCCTTAAGTATTTTAAAGCAAAAAAAGAATCGTATCATTTTAATTTTAAATGATTTCGCCGCACCTAAAATGCAATATCGTAGCCTCTTAAACGGAGTGCTAGCGCAAGAACGTGATCATCACACAGATGCTCTTGAAGACTTAAAATACAGCACAAAACTAAAGCCAAATGCAGCAGAAATCGAGGATTTGCTATTTGCCTCAAAAATATGTAAGCATACCAAGTCGAATACCATTATCTTAGCCAAAAACAAGCAGCTCTTAGCTGGAGGTACTGGACAAACATCTCGCGTAGATGCATTAACCCAATCTATTGTAAAAGCGAAAGCTTTTAATTTCGACCTTCAGGGTGCAGTAATGGCTTCCGATGCTTTTTTCCCCTTTCCGGATTGTGTTGAGATAGCACATAGAGAAGGAATTAATACAGTAATTCAGCCTGGCGGATCCATCAAAGATCAGTTGAGCATCGATTACTGCGATGCAAATAATATGAGCATGGTTTTCACTGGAGTACGTCATTTTAAACACTAAACAAATTGGGATTTTTCGATTTTTTAAGAGAGGATATAGCTATCGACTTAGGCACCGCCAACACGCTTATCATTCATAGAGATAAGGTGGTTGTGGATGCGCCATCGATTGTAGCTAAAGATCGGATGAGTGGTAAAATAATCGCAGTGGGCCAAGTAGCCCGACAAATGCACGGTAAAACCCACGAAAACATAAAAACTATTCGCCCTCTTAAAGATGGTGTTATAGCCGACTTCGAAGCCTCCGAAGCAATGATCAGGGAAATGATTAAAAGTATTCCCGCCCTCCAAAAACGTTTAATACCACCTGCTCTGCGCATGGTAATTTGTATTCCCTCTGGAATTACAGAAGTGGAGAAAAGAGCGGTTAAAGATTCAGCCCAACATGCTGGCGCCCGCGAAGTATATCTCATTCACGAGCCTATGGCAGCGGCCATTGGTACTGGTGTAGATGTGCAAGAACCTAAAGGTAACATGATAATTGACATTGGCGGTGGTACCACCGAAATTGCAGTTTTAGCTCTCGGTGGAATTGTAGCCGACAAATCTATTAAAGTAGCAGGTGATGTTTTCACCAATGATATTGCTTATTACATGCGTACGCACCACAACCTTTTTGTGGGGGAACGCACGGCAGAAGAAATTAAAATTCAAATTGGCTCGGCCCTCGATGAGCTCGACAACCCGCCCGAAGATATGCCGGTACAAGGTCGTGACCTATTAACGGGTAAGCCTAAACAGCTTATTATCACCTACAAAGAAATAGCGAAAGCCCTCGATAAATCCATTATCCGTATTGAAGATGCTATAATGGAAGCGCTTTCTTTGACGCCTCCCGAACTGGCAGCTGATATCTACAATAGTGGAATTTACTTAGCCGGCGGAGGATCGATGTTACGAGGCTTGGATAAGCGCATTAGCATGAAAACAGATCTACCCGTTTACGTGGCAGAGGATCCTCTTAGAGCAGTAGTGAGAGGAACTGGTATTGCTCTGAAAAATATTGGCAAGTACAATTTCTTGATGTCTTAATAATTTATGCGCTATTTTTTCCTTTTGCTGAAACGAAGCAGAGTTTTGCTCTACTTCCTGCTCTTGGAATCTCTAGCCTTTGCGTGGATTATAAACAAGCGTAGCTATCAACGCTCGCAGTTTTTAAGTGCCACCACTGAAATAAAAGGAAACTTTCAGGGCCTAGCGGCGCAAACTAAAGCCTATCTGAATTTAAAGGAGGAAAACGAGCAATTAGCCCGCGAAAATATTCGTTTGCGCGAATCGCTAGATGAGTCCTTTATCTTCCAAAATTTCGGGGCGGATACCATAAATTCGAGTACCTATCAGCAACGTTATACTTACATAGATGCCCAAGTAATTAGCAGCAGCCACTTTAAAGTGGAAAACTACATTCTAATTAATAAAGGGCAGCTTAGCGGTTTAGAAGAAAATATGGCTGTAATTGGCCCCAGTGGCGTGGTTGGCGTAATTTCCAACGTTAGTAAGCACTTTGCCCGCGTAATTCCAATCATTAATCCCAATCTACGCATTTCTGCAGAGCTTGCGCAAGATGGCTATTTTGGTCCTTTACGTTGGCTAGGCGAAGATTACCGTGAAAGTAGTATTCAGGATATTCCTCCTTATGCTAATGTAAAAACCGGCGATACCGTTAAAACCGATGGTCGCTCCTCTTTCTTCCCGCGGGGTATTACTATTGGTTGGGTAAAGTCTACCAGCTTACAAGCCGACCAAAACTTTTTAGAAGTTACGGTTAGTTTAAGTACCGACTTTGCTAAATTACGTAATGTATACGTGGTAAAGGATTTGTGGATTAATGAGTTAGACTCTTTAAACATGCGGCCATGAATTTAATTAAATCTATTTTTGGCCTCCTTGCTTTGCTGTTCCTGCAGATTTTTATTCTCAATAACTTTCTGTTTGATGGCTACCTCAACCCATACATTTACATAGCTTTTATCCTTTTTCTGCCCCAACGCAGTTCCGTCTTCTACACTTTAAGCCTAGCCTTTTTAATTGGCGCCATTGTCGATGTTTTTGAAGGAGGTTATGGAGTGCATACGGCAGCCAGCGTTTTTATTGCCTTTTTGAAACCCCTTATTTTCCGCATTTTCAGAGCAGGTAAAAACGAATTGTCCGAATCATCTGATGTTAGACAACTAGGGCTTTTTCGAAGCCTGATGTATGTATTAACGGGTTTATTTTTGCATCATTTTATCTTATTTAGTATTGAGAATTTTGCTCTAGACAATTTATTGCCGCTTTTAATGCGAAGCCTATATAGTAGCCTTTTCTCTTTTACCTTTGTGCTGCTTTATCAACTTTGGAACTACCGTCGCTAAATGCAACGTAAATATCTATTTTTCAGCTTTTTCACCCTAATCGGGCTAGTATTTCTGGCGCGTCTATTTTATATTCAAATCATTAATGAAGAGTATAAATTATCTGCCATCAGCAATGTGGTGCGTGTCGATAAAATTTATCCCGGCCGTGGCTTAATTTACGACAGAAACGGAAAGCTATTAGTGGGTAACCAAAGTGCCTACGATTTAATGATCGTTCCGCGGCAGGTTAAACTTACGGATACTCTTGGCTTTTGCGAGCTTATCGGCATTCCTATAGAGGAGTACAAAGAAAGAATTATCAAAGCAAAAAGCTATAGTTACCTAAAGCCCTCCATCTTTATTAAGCAAATTAGCAAAGAACGTTTTGCCTACATTCAGGAAAAACTGCACCTCTACCCCGGATTTTATCCGCAAAAACGTATCCTCCGCAGCTATCAAAATCGAGCGGGCTCTAACGTTATTGGTTTTATTGGAGAGGCGGGCGTTAGTTTTATAAAAGATAATCCCTCTTACAGTCAGGGCGATTTGATTGGAAAGACGGGGATTGAAAAAAGTTACGAGGACATTCTCAAAGGTAAAACGGGCCAGATTTACAATTTGGTAGACGTTCATAATCGTACCCAAGGATCTTATGAAAATGGCGCTTATGATACCCTGCCTCAACCAGGCAAACATGTAACGGCAACCATAGATATCAACTTACAAGCCTTGGGTGAAGAGTTGATGCGAAACAAAAGAGGCAGTATTGTTGCCATTGAGCCAAGTAGCGGTGAAATTTTAAGTTTGGTAACGAGCCCCAATTACGATGCGAATCTTATGGTGGGAAGTGAGCGAACTGTAAATTATTCTAAGCTTTATTTAGATAGCATTAATAAACCACTTTTCGACCGCGGACTTTTAGCGGAATACCCTCCCGGTTCTCCCTTTAAGGTAATAAATGCCCTTATAGGCTTGCAAGAAGGTGTTACCAAAGAAAACACTACTTACACCTGTCACCATGGTTTTCACTATGGAAGACTGCATGTGGCTTGCCATTGCGGTACTTCCAGCCCTATCGCTTTGCGCCTAGCCATTAGTAAAAGCTGCAATAATTACTTCTGTCAGGTTTTTAAATCCATTATCGAAAAATACCCTACCGCTCAAGAAGGTATGGATGTTTGGAGTAACCACGTGAAGAGCTTCAATATGGGGCGTTTCCTCAATAACGATTTACCTACCGGTAGAAAGGGTTTGGTGCCCAATGCCGATTATTACGACAAAGCTTTTGGCTATACAGGCTGGAGAGCGGTAAGTGCCATTTCACTTGGAATTGGCCAGGGTGAACTTTTGCTTACCCCTATTCAAATGGCGAATATGACAGCGGCTATAGCTAATCATGGTTATTATTATACCCCGCATATTGTAAAAGCTATTGACAACAAACCCATTGATGACCCTAATTTTGTTGAGCGAAAATATACCACTATTGATAGTGTTCACTTCCCAGTAGTGATTAATGGTATGTTCGATGTTTTTGAAACGGGAACCGCTCGTGGAAGTCGCCATGATACTATTAAGATGTGTGGAAAAACGGGCACCGCGGAAAATCCTCACGGACAAGATCACAGTATTTTCGTAGCCTTTGCACCAAAAGAAAATCCCAAGATCGCAGTTGCGATTATTGTAGAAAATGGCTATTGGGGTAGCCGCTGGGCTGCGCCTATTGCTAGTCTACTGATAGAACAATACCTAACTGGTGAAATTAACAGGCCTGCGATGAAGGACCGCATGCTTGCTGGAGATTTAAGCGATGAATACGAAAAGCAATTACTAAGTATCTACAAAAAGCCCATTAAATTAAGCGATGCGGAGAAGTAATAGCATAATTTACAATATCGATTGGCTAACAGTTGTTTTATTCCTCCTTATGGTTTTAATGGGTTGGGCAAATATTTATGCCGCTGTTTACGATGAAGAACATGCGAATATCTTCGATCTTAGCCAGCGTTACGGAAAACAGTTAATGTGGATTGGCACTTCAATCGCCATCATTGCCGTTATTTTAATATTAGATGGTAGTATCTATCAAACCCTAGCTATTCCTATTTATATCGCTACCATGCTCGCCCTCCTCTTGGTTCTTTTTGCGGGAAAGGAAATTGCTGGTGCTCGTTCGTGGTTCGTTATTGGGGGCTTTAGTATTCAACCCTCGGAGTTTGCCAAATTTGCAACTGCCTTAGCCCTAGCTAGCTTTCTAAGTAAAAAAGAAAGGAATCTCCGCGGGCTGCGCGATAAAATAATTGGCTTTATCATTATTATTATTCCAGCAGCGCTAATAATACCTCAGCCAGATCCTGGCTCGGCCTTGGTGTATAGTTCTCTATTATTAGTAATGTACCGCGAAGGACTTTCAGGTGCTTATATTTTTATTGGCTTATCCTTGGCTGTTTTATTCCTGATGAGTTTATTAATACCACTTTTAAGCTTACAAATTGCTTTAGCTTTACTCGCTATTTTAATAATAGTAGCAACAAGGCGCTCTAAAGGATTTTGGATAAAAGTAGTAGGAATGTGGATTCTCTCTGCCGTGTTAGTAAATACGGTAGATTATGCTTTTAATAATATTTTAGAAGATCGTCACCGCAACCGTATTAATATTCTTCTTGGCAAAGCCCACGATCCCAAAGGGATTGGTTATAATACTGCTCAATCTATGATTGCCATAGGATCTGGCGGAGTGGCTGGCAAAGGCTATTTGAATGGTACGCAAACTAAATTTGATTTTGTACCCGAACAAAGTACCGACTTTATTTTCTGTACCGTAGGCGAAGAATGGGGCTTTACTGGGAGCGCCGTGTTAATCATTTTATTTATGCTGCTCTTTTTTAGGCTGGTTCAATTGGCCGAACGGCAAAAAAGCACCTTCGCCCGTGCTTATGGCTATGCGGTGGTGAGCATCTTATTTTTTCACTTCACGATTAACATAGCCATGACTATAGGACTCGCGCCAGTAATTGGTATCCCGCTGCCATTCTTTAGTTATGGAGGCTCTTCCCTATGGGGGTTTACGCTTCTACTATTTATCTTTTTAAAGTTAGATTCCTTTCGCTGGGAAACGCTTTAAGCTTTTTTTGATAAAGGATTATTCGCTTATTTCAACACCCTTCCAAAAGGCGATATAGTTGCGAATATTGTTTGCCAAGGGTTTCGTTTGCGGATAATACCAAGCGGCATCTTTATTTTCTTGCCCATCTACCGTTAAGGTATAATAGCTTGCTTCTCCTTTCCAAGGACAAGTAGTATGCGTACTTGATTCTTTTATAAACTCCTTCTTCACGCTTTCGGCGGGGAAGTAATGATTCCTTTCTACCACAATGGTTTCGTCGCTTTCGGCGATTACTTGATTATTCCAAATTGCTTTCATTAATGCTGTTTCATAGAAAAAGCCTCCGAAGAGGCTTTTTGTTCAATTTTTAATCATCTCAAACTGAAAATTGTTTGAGGTTTTCTGGGTTTCGTAAGACCTGGAAAAATTTAAGATGTTTTGAATGGTTTGTGCATCTGGTCTTGCATTAGTTGCATAGCCATCTTTAAGAGTAGTGGTTTTATCCATATACCTATATTAGTTAGACAAAAGGTAAACGGACCACAATGTAACTTATTGTTACATGCTTAAAGTTACTTTATTATCTACCATCAACTTTCTTAAATTGATAAGGGCATAACGCATTCTTCCTAGTGCTGTGTTAATTGATACACCAGTTTGTTCGGCAATATCTTTAAAGCTCAAACCCGAGAAGTGGCGCAGTTTTAAAACCTCTAACTGCTCTTCTGGTAATAGAAGAATCAATTTATGAAGATCCTTTTCAATTTGCACCTGAATCATTTCGTTTTCGGCCGTAGGAGTTTCATCCTTTAGTATCTTAAAAATATCATACTCATCATTTGGCGCGATGGTAGGGATACGTTTCTGTCTGCGGAAGTGATCGATTACTAAATTATGGGCAATTCGAAGTGACCATTGTAAAAACTTTCCTTCTTCGTTGTAATTCCCTTTTCGTAGAGTTTTGATAATCTTCACAAAAGTATCCTGAAATACGTCATTAGCTAGATCGCGATTTTGAATCTTACTTAAGATGTAAGAAAAAATGCGTTGCTCGTGTTTTGCGATAAGAAAAGATAATGCTTGCTCCTTTCCATTGATGTAGAGCTTAACCAGCTCGGCATCTGTCATTGCTTTGTAATCCATAGTCAATTCTGATTGGGTTAGTAATAGGTCCGTAAATCAGTAAAATAACTATGTAACTATAGGCAATATTTTTGTTGAAAGAAGGCGAGATATTCGCCTTGCTGAAAACAAATATATAATTTTTGTTGTCAATCCAACAAAGCAATATGAGAATGATAATTTTGCAGACTCGATAGAGCCGAAAAAATATGACCAAAAATACCGCTACAATAGGGCGCCAGCAAGGAAAAATAGAGATTATAGGGGCTAAAGTTCACAATTTAAAAAATGTTAATATTAGCATCCCACATCAGAGCTTAACGGTAATAACTGGACTTTCTGGCTCTGGAAAATCATCTTTAGCCTTCGATACATTGTATGCCGAAGGTCAGCGTCGCTATGTTGAAAGCCTTAGTTCTTATGCGCGTCAGTTTTTAGGTCGCCTCGATAAGCCAGAAGTAGATAGTATTAAAGGACTCTCTCCTGCGGTAGCGATCGAGCAAAAGGTGATCTCTCGAAATCCCCGTTCCACTGTAGGAACGGTAACCGAAATTTACGATTACTTAAAAGTACTCTACGCTCGGGTAGGAACCACCTACTCCCCTATTAGTGGCCAGAAAGTAAAAAAACATCAACTCGAAGATGTTCTTAACTATGTTAAAGCTCTCCCGGCCAATACTAAGTTTTTAATTAAATGCCCCCTTATTCTCCACGATCGAAAATTGGAGGATCAGTTGGAAATCCTTTCTCAACAAGGTTTTTCCCGTATGGCTCAAAATGGAGAGCTTCTACGCATCAGTGATTTTGACCTAAAAGCACATAAAAAAACCGACAAGTTAGAAATTGTAGTCGATCGCTTGGTGGCGGATTGGAGTACCGAGGAGAACCTCAATCGTTTGGCCGATTCTGTGCAAACGGCTTTTTTTGAGGGTAGAGGAATCTGCTTTATTCAATTAAATGATGAGGAAGAAGCGCATCAATTTTCCAATAAATTTGAGATTGATGGCATGGAGTTCGAAGAGCCCAGCATTCATCTCTTTAGTTTTAATAATCCTTTTGGGGCTTGTCCTAAATGCGAAGGCTTCGGCAATATTATGGGCATCGACGAAGATTTGGTGATTCCCGATAATTCTCTTTCGGTTTACCAAGATGCGATTGTACCCTGGCGCGGTGAAAAAATGAGCGAGTGGAAAGACCAGTTTATCGCCGGTGCAGAAAAAGCGAAATTCCCTATTCATCGTCCAATCTTCGAATTGAATGAAGCCGAAAAAGCTATGCTTTGGGAAGGCAGTGCCCACTTTCGTGGCCTAGATGAGTTCTTTAGTTACCTTGAAACAAAAAGTTATAAAATTCAGTTCCGAGTAATGCTTTCGCGTTACCGTGGTAAAACTAAATGTACATCCTGTAAAGGAGCACGCTTGCGCAAAGAAGCGAGTTATGTAAAAATTGGCGGCTATTCTATTTCAGAATTGGTTTCTTGGCCTATTGATCAACTGCTCACTCATTTTCAAGAGTTGCAACTTTCCGAGCAAGAACATGCCATTGCTAAAAGGCTTTTATTGGAAATCGAAAATCGCCTTTCCTATCTCTGTAAAGTGGGATTACCCTATCTTAATTTAAATCGCCTTTCTAGTACCTTATCCGGGGGTGAATCGCAAAGAATTAACCTCGCCACTAGCTTAGGCAGTGCCTTGGTAGGATCTACTTATATTTTAGATGAACCCAGTATTGGCCTGCATCCTAAAGATACCGCCAAATTAATCGAAGTTGTAAAAGAACTGCGCGATCTAGGCAATACCGTAGTGGTGGTAGAACACGATGAGGAAATGATGCTCGCCGCCGACTATATTATCGATATCGGCCCCGAAGCAGGTACCAATGGTGGCGAAGTAATTTTTGAAGGAGTTTATGAGGATCTGCTTAAAGTGAAAAACAGCCATACCGCCGATTATTTACAGGGAATTGATCAAATAATAATTCCGGTAAAAAAAGTACCTCGCAAATTTATCGAACTGAAAGGAGCGCGTGAAAACAACCTTAAAAACATCGATGTGAAATTTCCACTGCATTGCTTTACCGTGGTAACAGGCATGAGTGGTTCTGGGAAAAGTAGCTTGATTAAGAAAATTTTATACCCTGCCCTTAAAAAGCGTTTGGGTGGCTATGGTGAGAAAACAGGTAAACACAGCAGCTTCGAAGGTGCTTGGCAAGATATAAGCGATGTTGAGTTTATCGATCAAAACCCCATTGGCAAAAGTAGCCGCAGCAATCCCGTAACCTATATCAAGGCCTACGACGATATTCGTCAGCTCTATACCACTTTGCCTTTAGCTAAAGCAAGAAAGTACAAAGCCGGCTATTTCTCATTTAATATAGATGGCGGTAGATGCGAAAAATGCCAAGGCGAGGGCGAGATCACCATCGAAATGCAGTTTATGGCCGACGTGCACTTAAAATGTGATGTATGCCATGGTAAACGCTTCCGCAAAGAAATACTGGATGTAAAACTGGCCGACAAATCCATCTTTGATATTTTAGAACTTACCGTTGATGATGCCATAAGCTTCTTTAATCGCGAAGGTCAAACTAAAATTGCCGCAAAACTTCAACCCCTGCAGGATGTTGGTTTAGGCTATGTTAGCCTCGGGCAAAGCTCATCTACTCTTTCGGGTGGGGAAGCACAGCGTATTAAATTGGCTACTTTTCTCTCTAAAGGAAGCGCGAAAGACCCGGTTCTTTTCATCTTTGATGAACCGACCACTGGACTCCATTTTCACGATATTCAGAAATTACTACAAAGTCTTTATGCCCTGCTTAAAAATGGGCATAGTATCGTAGTTATTGAGCATCATCCAGATGTAATGAAATGTGCCGATTGGATCATCGATTTAGGACCGGAAGGAGGCGAAAAAGGGGGAGCTCTTATTTTTGAAGGGACACCCGAAGACATGATCTATTGTAAAGAATCTGTAACCGCCCCTTATTTAAAGGATAAACTTTTAGCGCAAAAATAAGTTAGGTCTAAAAGTGAAAAAATGTCAAATCCCGAGAAACGCTTTAGGCTAAGAAAAGGAGAGCAAATTGTAGGCTATATGCGCAAGGTTAGTCCTACCATGATTCTATATTCTCGCGACGGTTTTTGGTGGCGAGGCTTTGCCATCGAATACGATGAACTGGATGAATACATTGGTTTTCGCGATCGCAATAACCGCTATATATACGAATGGGATATCCTAGAATTTAAAATAGACCCTGACGGGGACTACAGTCAGGGTGTAATTTTATGGGAAGCGAAAGAGCAGGTATTTGGCATCAAAGCGATTGTTGAAGGAAGCTTTATCCCACTTTTCATTGATGACATACCTATGTTCAATCCGCGTGAACTAAAAGTTTACTCACATCTTTTTCTCAATCCTGAACTAAAGGCAGAGCTAAAAGTGAAAGATTAATTCACCTTTCCTAAAGATTTGGGCTTATTTACTTCTTCTTTGGGAAGGCGTATTAAATTATGTAGCACCACTGTATCTAGATTTAATCGCACTTTTAGCCATTCTCTAATCTGATCTGATTCTGGCTTAAGACCCAGGGTATCTTGCAAACTCCAGTATAAATTGGTGGTTATTAAAGTGTCCTTTCCCCCTTCGTTAAGCTCAATCATTCGCGCCATACCAATAGTATACAAACGAGGATGGTTTACTTTTAACTCGGCCATTAATTGATCAATGGGTAAGCGCAAATTCATTTCTTGACTTAAAGCTAAACGCAGTTGCGTAATGGTTTGCTCTTTAGTTTGTAATTCAATCTGACTCTTACTAAATACATCTACCAATTTATTTACTTCGGTAGAATTCATTTCCTCCATACTTTGCGGCTGAACCACCTTCAGCTCAATATTTTCTAGATGGTAGTTCGTTAGCTTCTGTCGCCATGAATCAACTACTTTCAAAGGAATATTTTCTCCAAAGAATACTAGATTTAAGGAATGAGTCTCATCTTCATTATTAATGAAATCTTTCTTAACCAACTCGGCCCCATCATAAAAAACATTCTCTTGTACAAACTCATCTACCCTTCTTGTTAAATACGATTCGGAAACAACTTGGTAGAAGGTGAAACCGCTAGGCACTATGATTAAAAGTAAAACAGCAAATACATATCGTCTTGCCCGTTTAGCCCTCTCGGGATCTACGAAATCTTTAACCGGAAAAGCAAGAAAGCGCACCGTTAAAAAAGTGGCTAAGGAGATGAAAATACTATTTATTAGGAAGAGGTAAAAGGCACCAAAAAAGAAAGCCCACTGCCCGGTGGCTATTCCATAACCAGCGGTACATAGTGGTGGCATTAATGCAGTGGCAATGGCTACCCCTGGCACTACATTATTTTTAATTTTACGGTTGGCAGCTAAAATCCCCGCTAAACCACCAATAAAAGCTACAATTACATCTAATAAAGTTGGACGAGTACGAGCCAGTAATTCCGACTGCGCATCTACCAGTGGAGTGAGTAAAAAGTAAACCGTACTCGTAATAATACTCACCGTAAACATTACCGCAAAATTTTGCAGCGAACGCTTCATGGTGGACCAATCATTAATACCTAAACTTAATCCTACCCCGAGAATTGGACCCATTAATGGAGAGATCAACATCGCACCAATTACGACGGCACCAGAATTAACATTTAAGCCAATGGAGGCGATAAGAATACTAAAGATGAGAATCCAAACATTATAACCTTTAAAGTCGATATCCACCTTAATCGACTCGATAGTGTCATTAGGGTCAGCATTATCTTGAATGCGCAAAGTGCGGTAAACCAACATCCGCAACGAGCGAAAAGCTATGGCTAGATAGGTAGATGAGCTATGTTCTTCCTTATTTTCGGGGATACTGTTTTGAGGAGTATTTTCTGCCATTTAAAATTTTAAACTAATTTAACGGTTCTCAAGTGCAAGCTTAGCAGCTTCAGTAATTTGGGCGGAATTTCCAACAAATATTTCATTTTTCAAGACCAATATAGGCCGTTTCAAAAAACTATAATGAAAAAGGATTAATTGTCTGATTTGCTCTTCGCGCTGCGAGCCATCATTTAAATCATGTTCTTTAAGTAAGCGCGCTCTTTTATTGAGCAAGTCCTCATAGCTGTTAACTCTGGCTCGTAAAAATTCGAGTTCACTTTCCTTGATGTTTTCTTTTTTAAGATCCTGCAATTCCAATCCGGTCAAGTCCCAAGTCTTCATTATAGTCTTGCAAGTGGAACAAGTAGAAAGGTAAAAAACTTTGTCATTCATATTTCTCAATCTCTTTCGCTATTACTCCATTCTTTTGGATTCTTTTTTACCAAAAATAAAATAAGAGCACAGTTTTTTCTGCGCTCTTCGTTAAACTTGAATTAGACCTTAATTATTAAAACAATCCAGAAATATTACCTTCTGCGTCAATGTCAATTTTATGAGCAGCTGGCACTCTTGGTAATCCTGGCATGCGCATAATATCTCCCGCTAAGGGCACGACAAAACCTGCTCCCGCTGCTATTTCAATACCTCGTATTGCGAAAACAAAACCACTAGGTCGCCCGATTAACTTAGGATTATCGCTCAGTGACTTTTGGGTTTTTGCCATACAAACGGGAAGGGATTCTAGGCCGAGATCGGCAATGTTTTTTAAATCACGTAGCGCTTTGCTGCTGTACTCTACTTTGGCTGCACCGTATATTTCAGTGGCAATGGTTTCAATTTTTGCACGCATACTTAGGTTCAAATCGTACAGAACTTTAAAACTACCAGCGCCATTTTCAATTTCACTGACTACCGCAGCCGCTAAATTTTTAGCGCCATTTCCTCCATTAGTCCAAGCTGTGCTAGAGATTGCTTTAACGCCAAGTTTTGCACATCCTTCTACAACAGCCGCAATTTCCTCAGCAGCATCACCACTAAATTCATTAATCGCTACCACTGCTTTAAGACCAAACTTTTTAGCATTTTCCAAATGCTTTTCTAAGTTTACCATACCAGCTTTTACCGCAGCTACATCCACTTCTTGCAAATTATCAAGTGCCTTAGCACCATGATATTTCAAGGCTCTTATGGTAGCAACAATAACTACTATGGCAGGTTTGAAGCCCGCAGCTCTACATTTAATATCAAGGAATTTCTCTCCCCCTAAATCAAAACCAAAACCTGCTTCTGTTACGGTGTAATCGGCTAACTTCAAGCCCATTTGAGTTGCAATAATGGTATTGGTTCCTTGGGCAATATTGGCAAAGGGTCCGCCGTGTAATAAAACTGGATTGCCTTCTAATGTTTGCACAAGATTGGGTTTTACCACATCTTTTAAAAGAGTAGCCATCGCGCCCTCTGCTTTTAAATCGCGAGCATATACTGGTTTCTTATCAAAGGTATAGGCAAGCAATATATTTCCTAAACGACGCTTTAAATCCATCAGGTCGAGAGACATACATAAAATAGCCATTACTTCCGATGCTGCGGTTATATCAAAACCACTTTCGCGCGGAACACCGTGGGCTTTTCCACCTAAACCAACATTTACAAAACGTAAAGAGCGATCGTTTAAATCCACTACTCGCTTCCACAAAATGGTGCGAGGATCAATCACTGGTTCTAATTGAAAATGAATATGATTATCTAAAAGTGCCGATAATAAATTATGCGCTTTTTCAATCATTCCAAAATCGCCAGTGAAATTGAGATTAATATCTTCCATTGGAACCACCTGCGAATGACCACCACCAGTAGCACCGCCCTTAATGCCAAAAACTGGCCCCAAAGAAGGCTCGCGTAAAACGGCAATTGATCTATGACCTAATTTTGAGAGACCATCGTGTAAGCCAATAGAAACAGTAGTTTTACCTTCTCCCGCTGGGGTTGGCGAAATGGCTGAAACCAAAATTAGGTGGCCATCTTCTTTATTTTTGGCCGTGTTTAAAGCTACTTTAGCTTTAAAGTTCCCATAAAGCTCTAGCTGATCTTCAGAAATATCAAGCTTCCGAGCAACTTCTCGTATAGGAAGTGGTCTATACTGACGGGTAATATCTAAGTCGGACATTTTTTTGGTTTGGAATTATTAGATTTGTTAGCACAGGGCTAATTGTCCCTGCAAGTTACTACCCATCACCAATAAAGACTATTAAAATATGAAGAATTTAAGCCTTGCCCGATTTATATTCATCTGCTTAATTTTTCTTCAAGGCGCATCGGTATCTAGCCTAATGGCCCAAGAAAACTCTGCCGAGCGTCAAACTCTTAGCCGAGAAGAATTTGTAAAAGAACTAAAAAACTCTGCCCTTCTCGTGCGTTTACAAGATCGCACTAATACCATTGCCACTTTAAAAGAGAAAGGTATGATTAATGAAGCGGAAAAATTGGCACAACAGCAACGCTTAGAAAACCGCGAAACCCTCCTTTCTTTCACTCAAACTTTCGATTTTTGCCCAGTATATTTCTTTTATGCTAAAGACTCGGAAGCCATTCGTAGTGGCGATTTGGATGGAATAGTTTTCAATGCTAACTTAGAATTAGTTCCTGTAAAATTAAATAAATTCTATACCGCCGAGTTTGCCGAAACCCCTGATTTAGGGATCGATGGACTTATTGTAATGGATCAGCGACTGCTTAATTTAGACAATAGTCTACCCTTTTTTGAGCGGCGCTTTGTTTTTTTCAATTTAAAAGAGCGTTCAAAGGCGGAAATTATAGAAGCTTACAATACTAGAATGAATGACTATTTCAACTTTTATCAGGCCAAGAAAAAAGCCGAATAAACTAACTTAAAGGGCGGTTTCCCCAGACACGAAAAGCAACAGTTCCCGCTGCATAGGCTAGAATATCCCAATAATCCGAGGTATGACGTGCATCAGTCCACGGGTATACAAATTCAAATAAGAAACTGTAAACCACTACAAAAAGCAGCAATAGCTTGTTCTCTAAAACAAAGCTTTCATCGGCCGGAAAAACTTTTTGGAAAAAGAAAAGGGTAAATCCCAAAACGATACCTGGTGCAAGAAGATCATCTAAATAAGAATACAACAGTGGGATTTTATAAAACCGCTCCAACAATTGGTTCGCTGAAAAAACTAAAAAGCTAAACCAAAAATAAGGCGACAACCAACGAATCATTAGTGTACAGTTGAGCTAGCCATGGAAGCAATTAAGCTAATAATCGTTAAAAATATCAACTGAATAAAACGGATCACATGTAAAAGTCCTCTGGTAAAAAAAGGGGCATCTGGGTTTAGCTTAACCAAGGGTATGCCTCTTAACTCAATCGCCTCACGTTCCTTAATTTCATTGAGGTGCTTTTCGTGCAATTTGCCACCACAATGCCCACAGTACTCTTGGTAACCATCCGTCCAAGTATTACAGTGTTCGCAACGAATTTCCTTCACAATTAAAGAATTTAAAGGTCTTTTACAACAATGTGACAAAAGTAAGGTTAAGGGAAATACAATCGTATATTTGACCATATTTTTAACACATGCGTAAAGCCATTAAAGGATTTTCAAAACTTAGCAAAGAAGCTAAGATTGAGTGGATTACCGATCAGTATTTTAATCAGAGTGAAGAAGCTGCCGCCTTGTTACGCAAGTATTGGCATGAAGATGCGAAAACGCAAAAGCTCCACGATGAATTTATAGAAAATACCTTATCTAACTTTTATACTCCTTTTGGGGTAGCACCCAATTTTAAAATCGACGGCAAGCTTTACGCCATACCCATGGCTATTGAAGAAAGTTCGGTAGTGGCAGCAGCTTCAAAAAGTGCTAGCTATTGGTTGGAAAGAGGTGGTTTTAAAACCACTATTATTTCAACTATTAAAATTGGTCATGTACACTTCATGTATGATGGCGATGCCCAAAAATTAAAAGACTTTTTCAAGAAGATAAAACAGCATTTTTACACTGATACCGAGTCGCTTACCGCTAACATGCGCGCGCGTGGCGGTGGTATCGAGTCCATTGTATTAAAAGATAAGACCGCCGACATGGACAATTATTGGCAACTGGAAGCGCAGTTTGATACTTGCGATTCTATGGGAGCCAATTTTATTAACTCTTGTCTCGAGCAATTTTCACAAACTCTACAAAGAGAAATTAAAGCAGATACCAGCTTTACTGCATCAGAGCAAGCCATAGAAGTGGTAATGTGCATACTGTCTAACTACACCCCTGAATGTGTAGTACGTTCTGAAGTAAGCTGTAAAATATCTGAACTCGATGGCGATGCGGGTATTTCCCCCGAAGATTTTGCTCGTAAATTTCAACGGGCCGTGCGCATTGCCGAAATAGAGCCTTACCGCGCTACCACCCATAATAAAGGGATTATGAATGGGGTTGATGCAGTGGTTATTGCTACCGGCAACGATTTTAGAGCGGTGGAAGCGGCTTGCCATACCTATGCCTCTCGCAATGGTCAATACAGTAGTTTAAGTCATTGCAGCATTGAAGGCGATACTTTCAGATTTTGGATCGATCTTCCCCTAGCCCTCGGTACCGTTGGCGGTTTAACAAGCTTACACCCTATGGTTAAGTTTGCTTTAGAAATGCTCGAAAACCCGAGTGCCGACGAACTTATGTCTATTATTGCCTCTAGTGGTTTGGCACAAAACTTTGCGGCTTTGCGCGCTTTAACAACGACGGGGATTCAGAAGGGGCATATGAAAATGCACCTACTCAATATTCTTAATCAGCTAGAAGCTACAGCCGAAGAAAAAGACACTATTGTAAATTTCTTTAAAGATAAAGTAGTTTCACATAGCGCGGCGGTAAACAAGTTTTGTGAATTACGCGGTATTCCCACGCCACAGGTGACCAGTAAAAAATCATAAAATCTTGCGCTATTTCGCCCCAGGTAAACTTTTGCTTAGCGGAGAATATGCTGTACTTGATGGAGCTAAGGCAATCTCTTGCCCCAGTCGTCAGGGTCAGTTTTTAGAACTCCATAAAACTCAGAATGCATCTACCATTGAGTGGCAGGCCCTTACGGAAGATGCGTACTGTTGGCTGAAGATAGTTCTAACAACCAAAGGCGAAATACTAGAAAGCAACGACTTACCAAAGGCTGAATTAATTAGCGAGCTTTTACTGGATGCTTTCAACCAAAATATCCCCGGTGGCCTAAGGGTTATAACGCAGCTCGATTTTAAGCGGGAATGGGGACTTGGTAGTAGTAGTACCTTGATTGCCCTTCTTGCTGCATGGGCCAAAAAAGATGCTATGGAATTGTTTTTTCGGCATTTAACGGGCAGTGGGTATGATGTGGCAACCGCTCTGGAAAAACATCCGATATCTTATCAATTAACCGGCCCTAAACAAGCAAAATGGGCGACCACACAATTGCCTTTCATCCTACAAAAAACGTATTTTCTGTACTTAGGAGAAAAGCAAATTAGCAGTGCTGAAGTCTTACGTTATGATCGATTAAAAAAGCAGCCCGCCTTGGTAAATGCCATTAGCCAATTAAGCGACGCTCTTTTAGGCATTCACAGTGAAGTTGAATTAATTGATTGGATGGCCGAACACGAAAGAATTACTGGACTTTTAATTCAGCAAGAAAGTCATAGAAATAGACGCTTTCCCAAACTGAAAGGTGGCTTCAAGTCTTTAGGAGCCTGGGGGGGCGACTTTGTTTGGATTATGCCTCTCGCCAATGATTTAGAATATATTAAGGACTTAGGCTACACTGATATTTTCACATTTGAGCAAATGCTTAGTTTTAAAATTATTGCTCCAAATGGAGATTAAAGATTTTGTATCTTGCTTTCCTTTGAATGAAAAATGCGGAAAACCCTAATCATATTGCTAAGCCTATTGACCTCATGGTCTTATGCGGCGCATTTAGTAGGTGGGGAAATAAGCTATCGCTGCCTTGGCGGCAGTAACTACGAAGTAAGGCTTATCATTTATCGCGATTGTCGTTCTACTGGCGCTCCTTTTGATAATCCGGCAATAATTACCATCTACGATGGCAATAATGTTTTACAAGGCAATTATTTTGTCCCTTTAAGCTCGCAAAGACAATTGCCCAATGTGGCCCCCAATAGCTGTACTGCCTTACCGAGCCTAGCATGCACAGAAGAAGGAATTTACCTTGATACCATAAGCTTAGCTCCTAACGCTTCAGGTTATACCTTAAGTCACCAACGCTGCTGTAGAAATACTAGCATTGCCAATATCCCTAATCCTGCCACTTGGGGAAGCACTTATACTATAGAAATCCCCCCGCAAAGCCAAAGTTCAACCTGCAACAGCAGTCCTCAATTTAGTAACCCGCCACCGGTAGCATTATGCTTAAATCGTCCAGTTTCCTTAGATATGAGTACCCTAGAAGCTGACGGTGACAGCGTGGTTTATAAACTCTGTACACCCTTACACGGTGGAGGAAACGCAACAACGCAAACTGGCCCAAATTCCCCTCGGCCCGACACTGCAACTGCGCCACCTTACCAAAATGTACCCTTTAGTGGTGGATTTTCATCGGTTAATCCTATTACCGCAGGACCAATATTTGCTATTAATCCTCAAACAGGTTTATTAACGGGCACCCCTACCCAAGTGGGGCAGTTTGTTTTTGCGATTTGCGTAGAAGAATGGCGTAATGGATTTATGCTTAGTAATTTAAGACGCGATTTTCAATTTAATGTTAGTTCTAATTGCAATCAAACCGTAGCAATTATTACTGCTCAAAACCCTGATCCTTTTGAATTGTGTATTGGTAAAACCGTGTCCTTCCAACAAAACTCTTTTAATACCCAAAGTTATTTATGGGACTTTGGCGTTGCCGGTACTAATACCGATACTAGCAGATTAGCGAATCCTACCTTTACTTTTCCAGACACAGGAACCTACACCATTCGCTTAATTGCCAATCCGGGTTCTAATTGCGCTGATACTACTTATTCCATTTACAAAATCTATGATCCGCTAAACCTAAATTTTTCCGTTACCGGGCAGCAATGCTTCGATGCCCATAATTTCAATTTCCAAGTTAGCGGTAATATGAGTGATAGTGCCGTTTATAACTGGGATTTCGGAGGGGCTACCAATTTTGGCAATAGTTCCAGAACCGCAGAACCGCAGAATCTACAATATTCGATTCCAGGAACTTATATCGTTACGCTTGAAGTTCGAGACGGCGACTGTGCCTCCATTCAAAGAGATACTTTGCGTTTATACCCACGCCCTATTTTAAAGCACTCTTTTCCTTTGGTAGATGCTTGTGCCCCAAAAGCCGTGCAGTTTACCGATAGTAGCGAATACTTTGGCCAAGCTTTACACTTTTGGAATTTTGGCGATGGCGGAGTATCTACCTCTGCTAGCCCAACTTATGTTTACGAAAACCCTGGAACGTTCACCGTTTCTCATAAGCTCATTACCATCGAAGGCTGCCGTGATACTTTGGAAGAAATTTTCGACCATTTAATCGAGATCAAACCCAGCCCTAGTAGCAATATTACTGTGAGCCCTAGTGAAACTACGATATACGATCCTTATTTTTATATTGAATTAGAAAGCACTGGTGCTACAAAATCTTGGCTAATTCTTCCTAATGGTATTCGCCTAGATAATCCCCAACCTTTCACTTATGAAGCAAAAGATACAGGGGTACAAAACTTCATCTACGTAAGTACCAATGAGTTTTCCTGTAATGATACTAGCTTTTTCAAAACTTACGTAGAGCAACCCTTTAAATTATTTATACCCAACGCTTTTAGCCCTAATGGAGATGGATTAAATGAAGTTTTTTCCTACAGTATTTCGGGGGCCAATCGGATGGAGATCTTTATATATAATCGCTGGGGCGAGCAGGTTTTTCATTCCGAGAGGCTAAATGATTTTTGGAACGGAAAAATTAATAACACGGGGGAGAATGCACTTTCTGGAGTGTACATCTATAAAATCCGTGTGGTATCTGCGGCAGACGGTTCAAGCCTCTATAAAACGGGACAGGTTAGTTTAATAAGGTAAGACACTACCTATTAATATGCATTAAGCTCAAAAGCCATCAGGCCGCGACCTTGGCCCACCAAAAGAAGATTAGCAAAGATAAACCAATGCTCACTACTAAATTTAAGCTCAGCCAAAAGTATTGCTGACTTTGAATAAGCTGCCAGTTTTCTAAGCTAAAAGTAGAAAAAGTGGAGAAGCCTCCGCATAATCCCACCATCCAAAATAGTCGCTGCCCCTCGCTAAAAGTATTTTCAAAATGAAAAATGAGATAGGCCAATAAACTGGTGGCTAGTAGATTTGCAGCCACTGTTCCCCAAGGCATAATTGCTTTACCATTTAAAGCTAAACTAATAGCATATCGTAAAAGTGAACCAATACCACCGCCCAGAAAAACTAAAAACCAGTTCATAGCACGATTATTTTTTAAACTCTGGCTTGGCCCAGCGCAAAAAAGCCGCATAGACTAATCCACCAATTAAGGAACCGTAGAGTGCGCCAAAGTAAATATCCGCCGGGTAATGTACTCCTAGGTAGATACGGCTGTAAGCCACTAAAGAGGCCCAAAAGAGCATTCCGTAAAAAACCCAAGGCCAACGTTTTCGATAGAAAAGTCCCACCAAAACCGCTATTCCAAATGAATTACTGGCATGAGAAGATACAAAACCATATTTACCACCGCAATGACCTTTTACCAAGCGGATTTGATCTTGAATACTTTCTTCATGGCAAGGCCGTAAGCGCTCAAATTGATTTTTAAAAAGACGTACTGAACCTTGATCGGTTAAAACCGCATTTAAAGCAATGGCCAAAACTGCCCAAAGAGCAGTTTTGGTTTTAAAAAGAAAAAATAAACCAACAATAAGAGCCAAGTATAAGGGAATCCATATAAACACTTCCGACATTCGAAGCCAAAAGGGATCCCAAGTTTCCGTTCCTAAGTTATTTAGGAAAAGAAAAATCGTGGTATCTAAATCGTTGATATACTGAAACATTAATCTTCGTCTTCGTTAATTGCTTCCCACAATTTATCTTTCAAGAGGGGAATATTATATCCGCTTACCGCAGAGAAAAACAGAAACTGAACTTCATTATTAAATCGCTGCTCTAGATCTGCTTTCATTTCAGCCTCTAACTCCGCATCTAGCATATCTGCTTTACTAATGGCTAGAACATGCTTCTTATCCATTAATTCTGGATTGAACTTACGCAGTTCGTCCTTTAGAATATGGTATTCACTTACTATGTCATCTGCATCAGCGGCAATTAAAAACAATAAAGTAGCATTGCGTTCAATGTGCTTTAAGAAGCGATGACCGAGGCCTTTGCCCTCGCTGGCACCTTCGATAATTCCGGGAATATCGGCCATTACAAAAGAGCGATAATCACGATACTCCACAATACCTAATTTAGGTGTAAGAGTGGTAAAAGGATAATCGGCAATTTCGGGCTTGGCCGCTGATACTACCGAAAGTAAAGTTGACTTACCCGCATTCGGAAACCCTACTAAACCAACGTCGGCTAATACCTTAAGCTCTAAAATACACCAACCTTCACGCGCATCTCCGCCTGGTTGAGCAAAACGCGGTGTTTGAAAAGTAGAAGACTTAAAGTGCACATTACCTTGGCCACCCCGTCCACCTTTCATAAGAATCTTTTCTTCACCGTCTTCGGTAATTTCGAAAAGTACCTGGCCCGTTTCTGCATCTTTGGCAACCGTACCTAAAGGCACATCTAAAACCTCATCCTTCCCGTCTTTACCGGTACTTTGGTTGGCACTACCATCGCCACCAGCCGCTGCTTTAATGTGCTTGCGATACTTAAGATGCAGCAAAGTCCATCTTTGAGAATTTCCTCTTAAGACTACGTTTCCACCCTGACCGCCATCACCTCCGTCTGGTCCACCTTTAGAAGTCAGTAAGTCTCTGTGTAAGTGAGCCGACCCAGCGCCGCCTTTACCAGATTTACAATAGATTTTTACGTAATCAACGAAATTTTTCTGCATTAAAATTTTGCATCAATAGCCTTAAAAAGGCGTTCAGTTATGCTCTCGATACTGCCTGTACCGTCTATGAGCGATAATTTATCTTGTTTATCGAAATACGATTTTACCGGCGCTGTTTCCTTATTGTAAACAGCGATACGGTTTTCAATTACTTCAATATTGGCATCATCAGCGCGACCACTTACCTCTGCTCTTTTTAATAAGCGCATTTTCAGCTCCTCCTCAGGAACTTCCAAAGCCAACATGCAAGTAATCGACGTATTTTTAGAAGCTAAAAGCGCATCTAAAGCCTCCGCTTGTGGATTCGTGCGAGGAAAGCCATCGAAAATAAATCCTTTTGCCTCCGGGCGTTTTTCCACTTCTGCGTTTAGCATTTTGATTGTTACCTCATCAGGAACCAATTGTCCCTTATCCATATATTGCTGCGCAAGCTTACCAAGCTCAGTACCATTCTTAATATTATATCTAAAAATATCACCAGTAGCTAAGTGTACCAATTGATATTGATTGATTAACATTTCCGATTGAGTTCCTTTCCCAGCTCCTGGAGGACCAAATAGCACTATATTCAGCATTCTGATTTCTTTTGTTTGTTTAATATACGCGGTGCAAAATTAGGAATTTAATAACGTAGTAAGGGGCTTAATTACTTTTCTCTAAATCGTAACTTTGCAACCAAATTTGAAAAATTATGGCATCAACCTATTGTGTTATTATGGCCGGTGGTATCGGCAGCCGCTTTTGGCCTATGAGTACCTCCGATTTCCCTAAGCAGTTTCACGATATATTAGGAACAGGCGAATCTCTAATTCAGGAGACTTTTCGCCGTTTAAGCGCCATCTCCGGCAAGGATAAAGTTTTAGTGGTAACGCACAAAAAGTACGAAGCCCTAGTAGCAGAGCAGCTTCCCGATATTCCCCGCAAAAATATTATCTGTGAACCCGCACGCCGCAATACCGCTCCTTGTATCAGTTATGCAGCCTACAGAATTGAAAGCGAAGATCCAAATGCGAATATTATTATTGCTCCTTCAGATCACTTAATAACCAATGAAATCGAGTTTCAGCGCATCTGCAAACTAGCGATTAAAACTGCGGAAGAAAGCGATTACCTCATTACTTTAGGCATAAAACCTCATCGTCCTGACACTGGATATGGCTATATTCAGTTTGAAGAACAAGAAAATGCCAACCCGGAGGTGAAATTAGTTAAGACCTTTACTGAAAAACCAAATGAAGAGATTGCCAAGCAATTTTTAGCTAGCGGCGATTTCCTTTGGAACTCGGGTCTTTTCATCTGGTCCTTAAAAACCTTTAAAACTGAATTAGCGGCGCATCAACCCGACTTGCACGCCTCTTTCGAACAAGGTATTGGGCTTTACGGAACCGATAAAGAACAGGAGTTTATTGACAAGGTCTACCCTTCGTGTGACAACGAATCAATTGACTACGGCTTAATGGAAAAGTCGTCTAAAGTTTACGTTATCCCCGCCGATTTTGGCTGGAGTGACTTAGGTACTTGGGGTAGTTTATACGAACATAAAGAATTGGATGCCAACAAGAATGCTCTTATTGGTTCTAAAATTTTGAACTATAATTCGGCTAATAATATCATCCGCATGTCGAATGGCAAAGTTGCCGTGGTAGAAGGCTTAGACGGCTATATCATTGTTGATACCGACCATTCTTTATTGATCTGTAAAATGGAAAATGAGCAGATGATAAAATCTTTTGTGAGCGACGTAAAACTAAGTTTCGGCGATAAAACAGGTATTTAATCCGGTTTTAAAGTTTGCTTATAGCGGGCAATAGCTCGTAAACGCGCTTCCTTATGATCTACAATGGGTTTCGGATATTGGCTCGTACCAAATTCTGGAACCCATTTTTTTATGTAATGCTTTTCAGGGTCAAATTTGTCCATTTGCAAGCTAGGATTGAATACCCGGAAGTAGGGAGCTGCATCTACTCCACTGCCAGCGGCCCATTGCCAGCCGCCAACATTACTGGCCAATTCATAATCCAAAAGCTTTTCGGCAAAATAATTTTCACCCCAGCGCCAATCAATTAGTAGATGTTTGGTTAAGAAACTAGCCACCACCATGCGCACTCTATTGTGCATAAAACCAGTTTCATTCAATTCACGCATACCCGCGTCTACTAAAGGATAACCTGTTTTACCAGCGCACCATTTTTCAAAATGATCGCTATTATTCTCCCACTCTATCGCATCATACTCTCGGCGGAAGCTTTCTTTTTCAGAATGCGGAAAATGATAAATAATACTTTGGTAGAAGTCACGCCAAATGAGCTCGTTGAAATATTTATCGTTTTCAGCCATGGCATGTTTGGCCAAGGCCCGAATGGAAATCGTACCGAAACGCAAATGCAGACTTAAACGACTAGTCCCTTTTATAGCGGGAATATCGCGTTGTTCGTGATAGTTCTGAATAATCTTAGTGGGGAACTCATTATCAGGGTATTGAAAGGGAAATTCTTGAAAACCCATCTCGGCTAGACCGGGCATAGGCAAAGCTTCCGTTTGTATAAAGTTCTCTTTTTCGCTTTCGCTAAGATGAGCTTTTAAGTGCGCTTCCGTTAATAATTGTTTATAGCGCTTCATATAAGGTGTGTACACCACATAGGGCTTACCATCATCTTTTACCACCTCACTTTTCTCAAAAATCACGTGATCTTTATAGGCCCTAAAGGGAATTCCCTGTTCTTCTAAAAAGTAATAAATCCTCTTATCGCGTGCAATCGCATAGGATTCATAATCGCGATTAGCGAACACTGATTTAATAGTAAACTCAGATTGTAAATCCTTCCAAACTTCCTCTACCTTACCATAGCGTACTATTAAGGAAGAACCTATTTCCTCTAGATCGGCTTTAATTTTTAAAAGTTCCTTATGGATAAATTGCACTCGGGCATCCTTGGCGGGAAGCTTATCTAATATCTCTTTGTCAAAAATAAACAGACCTAAAACCTTGTTCCCGGCAGTCAATGCTTTGTAAAGACCATGATTGTCTTTCAAACGCAAATCGCGACGGAACCAGAAAATGCTAAGCTCTTGCTTTACCATGGATTTTCGCTAATCTTTTCATTGGGCCGCGGATAGGAAAAACGTTTTAAACGCTCTGCGGTGTAATACGAATCCAAACCATTTACCGCAACACTATTTGCCAAGCTATGATCAATTAAACCATCTTCTAGGATTAGTCCTTTCTCAAGAATCACCTTCTCGATGGAAGCCACCACTAAAATGGTATTGTTCGCTTTAATTAAATGCTCTTCACGATATTTTATCCCCATCTTAATTTTACTCTCGGCCACAAAGGGCGCGGGAAAATCTCGAAACTCGGGGCTTAAGCTGGTTGCTTCAAACTCCGATTCTTCAGCGGGGTAATTCGCCGAGGCCTGATGTGCTTGCGCTAAAATATCAGGATGCACCGCATTCAAAGTAGCATAACCGGTACGTAAATTCTCGAGACTATGACGGGGAACGGTGTGGGGACGAAAAATCAATCCCAGAAGAGCCTCGTTAGCACCAATATGTGAAACCGAAAAAAATAGACCGAGATTATGCTGTCCCTCGGTATTTTGTGATGCCAACAAATTGAGACTTTTAAAACCTCCTAAACTATTAAAAAAGGCCGCGCGGTAAAAGCGTTCCCATTTCGCAAAGTCTGATTTCTCAAAAATCTCTTCCATTTTACATTGGCTTGATTGCTCTCATCCCGCCGTCAACCGCCATCACTTGACCAGTAACCCAACGAGAATCCTTACCCAGTAAGAAGGTTACCATATTGGCAATATCTTGGGCTTCACCAATCAATTTTAAAGGATTGCGTTCCGCGTTCGCTTCACGCTTTTTATCGTTAGAAAGTAAATTCGCCGCTAAGGGCGTGTCGGTTAAAGAAGGGGCAATCGCATTAAAGCGAATCTTTGGCGCATATTCCGCAGCCAAACTTCTAGTTAAACCTTCTATGGCTCCTTTGGCCCCACTTATCGAGCTGTGAAAGGGTAAACCTAATTGCACGGCCACGGTACTGAAGTATACTACACTTGGGTTATCACTTTTCTTTAAAAGGTCTAAAACCTGCTGCGTTACTTTTACTGCTCCTAAAAAATTAAGCTCCCATTCTGCTTGAAAATCGGCGGGCTTTATGCGATGAAAAGGTTTTAAACTAATAGAACCCGGACAATAAACCAAGCCATCTAAAACATCTGGCAGACCTTCTAGGGGTTCATCCAAACTAACATCAAACTTAATGGGCTCGACGCTCGGGGGCAGATTTGCCTCCATTATGTTTCGGCTTGCAGCATAAACCTGATGTCCAGCTAATGCCAAATTTTCTACTACTTTTTCTCCTATCCCACTTCCTCCTCCAACAACTAAGTAATTCATAAAATCTTAAGATATATGTTTTAAATATTCATTGCGATACGACTCCTCCAAAAACTTACCCGAGTAATGAGTAGTAATGGTACTAGAACCTGTATCTTCTATACCTCGAGTAGCCACACACATGTGTTCCGCATCAATAATAACGGCCACGTGTTCCGTTTCTAAAACCTTTTTTAATTCGGCTGCAATCTGCTCAGTTAAGCGCTCTTGTACTTGTGGGCGTTTGGCAAAATAACGTACAATTCGATTGATTTTGCTCAAGCCAATTACCTTACCACTAGAAATATAAGCTACATGGGCTTTGCCTAAAATAGGTACTAAATGATGCTCGCAGTAAGAATGCACATTGATATTTTTTTCCACTAGCATTTGATTGTAGCGGTACTTATTATCAAATAATTTTGCAGTAGGCTTATTCTCTGGGTTTAAACCCTGAAAGATTTCATTGACGTACATTTTAGCTACTCTGCGCGGCGTACCTCTTAGGCTGTCGTCTTGCAGGTCCATGCCTAGAATGGTAAGGATATCAGCAAACTTTTCCTCAATCAAATCTATTTTTTCGTCGGCACTAATATCGAAGGCACCGTCTCTCATTGGGGTCTCCAAGTTAGCACTTTGGTGATCATCGCCAATGGCACTTAGTTCTGGCCAAATTTCATCCGAGCTCTTTTCCAAAGCCTTTCCTGCCAATCCATTAACCTTCATATTCAACGTAGTTTCTCGGAGTTTCATAAAGCGTAATTTTTAAATCTAAAGTTTCATTTAAATGTGGGCGAAGTAAATCGAATATTACTACGGCGATGTTTTCGGCCGTAGGATTTAAACTTTTAAACTCCTCGGTTTGCGTATTGAGATTTTTATGATCAAAGCGATCTTCAATATTATCTTTTATAAGGTCTTTTAATACTTTCATATCCATCACATATCCTGTTCTGGAATCAATTTCGCCTTTCACGCTTACAATTAGTTCGTAATTATGACCGTGAAACTCGGGATTGTTGCATTTCCCAAAAACCTCTTCGTTTTTATCTGCCGACCAGGCTGGATTAAACAGGCGGTGAGCCGCGTTAAAATGTGCCTTACGGCTTACGGTAACTTTCATCTTTAAGCTTTAACCTTTGCTAAAAAGGACTGATAGATAATTTTAAACCATGCCGTATAGTTCTCGGGATGAGCGGCAATATCCTCACTAAGTAAATCGATGTCCATCCACTTCCAATCCATCACTTCTTCTGGATTTAGAGATGGTACACCATTATAGCGACCAATAAAAAGATGATCATATTCATGCTCAATCATTCCTAAGTCTAACTCAGCTCGGTAAACAAATTCCAATGATTTCTCTATTTCACAATCAAAGCCCATTTCCTCCACTAAACGTCTGTGGGCGGCTTGTTCTGCCGTTTCCCCATCACGCGGATGCGAGCAACAGGTGTTGGTCCATAATTTACCAGAGTGGTATTTGTGCGCGGCTCTTTGCTGTAACATCAGCTCGCCTTTTTCATTAAGCACAAAAACGGAAAAGGCACGATGCAAAAGTCCTTTGCGGTGGGCTTCCATTTTCTCCATCAGTCCTAAAGCATTGTCTTGCTCGTCGACTAGGATAACATTTTCTGCCATATTAATTAAAGTATATTAAAACTATGTCTTAAGTAGGAACTTAATAATAAACTATATTTATTGCGGTTTGGAATTCGAACTCTTCGGCTAAGAATTTCTGAGCTCGAAGTAGATTTTATTTTACGGAACAACGCATAATAATATACATAAGCGATATATACACCAAAGCGAGCCTTTTTAGGTAATCCCAAGATACCTTCATAACCAGCTTTAAAATCTAAATCGATGTCCGCTTCAATTTCAGCTTTAACCTGATCATTAAAAACATCCATATTTACGCCCGGAAAATAAACTCTACCCAATTGATGGTAATCTGCATTAAGATCTCTCAAGAAATTAATTTTCTGGAAAGCGGATCCTAATTTCATGGCATTCCAATGCAATTTTTCATACTGCTCTTTATCGCCATAACAGAAAACCTTTAAGCACATCAAACCTACTACCTCAGCCGAACCAAGAATATACTCCTCATATTTCGACTCATCAAAAGAGTCTACCGGCTGAAGGTCCATTTCCATTGACTTTAAAAAGGTTTCGATTAAATCTAAATCAATCTGAAATTCATTAACAGTATGTTGAAAAGCATTCAGAATTGGGTTTAAGCTAATGCCATCTTCAATGGCCTTATAGGTTTGCTTTTTAAAATCCGCAAGTAATTCGGCTTTGCGGAAATCGTGAAAACTGTCTACTATCTCATCTGCAAAACGCACAAAGCCGTAAAGAGCATAAATATGCTTGTGCAGCGCACGATCTAGGAATAAAATTCCCAGAGAAAAAGAAGTACTATATTTTTTAGTAACGATGGCACTGGTCTGATACGACACCTTATCAAAAAGCTCTTTCATACAAATTACTATTTAAAATCTTTTTCTATTTCATTGGCTACAACCATTCCCGAAATAAGAGATGGCGGAACGCCTGGTCCTGGTGTAGTTAACTGACCAGTGTAATAAAGGTTCTCAACTTTTTTACTTTTCATGGCTGGTTTCAATATGGCGGTTTGCTTTAAAGTATTTGCCAATCCATAAGCGTTCCCTTTAAAAGCATGATAATCTTCTATAAAATTACTGTGGGCATAAGACTGTTTATAGGAAACGTCGCCTCTTACAGACCCACCCGTTAAACGTTCTAAACGCTCCATCATAACATCGTAATAACGCTCTCTATTTTCCTCATTGTCATTAAGATGCGGAGCTACAGGCATTAATAAAAATAAATTTTCTTTACCTTCAGGGGCTAAGCTCGGATCGGTTTTAGAAGAAGCCGAAGCGTAAAATAAAGGTTTTGACGGCCACTGTGGTTTATTATAAATTTCCTCAGCGTGTTGATCAAAATCCTCATCAAAAAACAAGGTGTGATGCAAGAGACCTTCCACGGGCTTATCTACACCCATGTAAAACAATAAACTAGAAGGAGCCATGGCGCGCTTATCCCAATACTCTGGGCTATACTGTCGTAGATGCGCAGGTAATATTTTTTGTTCGAAATGGTTGTAATCTCCTGCAGCTATAATTACATCGGCATGAAAATCTCCTTCCGAGCATACGAGGCCAGTTATGTTTTTTCCGCTATACTTGAGCTCTAAAACCTCGTGATTAAGTTTGATTTCCACTCCCTTTTCTTCCGCTAAGGAAACCATAGCTTCCACGATTTTATGCATGCCACCTTTCGGAAACCAAGTACCGCCATCCACATCCGCATAATTCATTAATGAATATAGGGCTGGTGTATTTTTGGGGGTTGCTCCAAGAAACAAGACGGGAAACTCCATCAATTGTCTCAATCGTGGATTTTTAAAATGGCTGTGCACGTAACTGCGCATGGACTTTAGTAAATCCAACTGAATAAGACCTTTAGCAATGCGGATATCAGCAAACTCCATTAATGATCGTCCAGGTTTGTACACCAGGTCGTTAATCCCCACCTCGTATTTGTAGGCAGACTCGCGCATAAATTTTCGCAACTTATCGCCTGAGCCTTTTTCTATTTGATTGAATAATTGAGCGCAGGCCTCTTCTCCTGCTGGTAAGTCAACAAAATCCTTTTCACCAAAATAAACTCTGTAAGAAGGATCTAATCTTTCTAATTGGTAATAATCGCTTACTTTCTTTCCGAATTTCGCGAAATAAGTATCAAAAACATCGGGCATCCAATACCAACTTGGGCCCATGTCGAAGTCAAACCCTTGTGCTTGAAAGCTTCTTGCTCTTCCGCCTGCTTGACTATTTTTTTCTAGAATGGTCACCTTATAACCTTTCTCCGCTAGTGATGTTGCCGCAGCGAGACCAGCAAAACCTGCTCCCACTACTAGTGCCTTTTTGGCCATGATTTAATTCTTTGTTAGCGGTAATCTTTAAGTTTATCCATCATTTTACGCCGTGCTAAAAAGATACGACTCTTTACGGTACCTAAGGGTATACCTAATATTTCTGAAATTTCTTCGTATTTATAACCATTATAATACATCATGAAGGTTTCAAGGTAAGTCTTATCAATCGAATTAACTTGCTCCATCATGTATTTATGATCTACGATACTATCGGTAGTTGCCGACTTTTCGCTTTCACGGATGTTAAGGAAATATTTATTTTCCGTTTCATCTACAAAAGTATTCTGATTTTTCTTTTTGCGATAGGCATTGATGAAAGTATTTTTCATGATGGTATATAACCAACCTTTGATGTTGGTCCCTTCTTGAAATTTATCTTTATTCTTTATCGCTTTGAATAAAGTTTCTTGCATCAAGTCATTACTATCCTCATTACTCTTTGTCAACTTCATTGCCAGTTGATGTAAGAAATCTTGATGATTAGTAATCATAGAATTAAAATCGGAATTAGACATGACTGGGGTTTTTGTTATGTTTAACTTTTAACACCCCAAACTTAAACAAAATAAGATTGACGGGCAAGGGTTTTGTTTAAGAAAAAGGATAAACAGTTAAACAAAAACATAAAAGGCTGATTTATTGCTGTTTAAACAACAAATATTGATATAGATAAATCTTATGACGTGAAAAACGACTTAAGGTGCTCAATATTAGCTGCTAATTCGATTTGCTCTGGTAGATTATCACGCTCGTAATTGCCAAATTGTATGCCCGTTAAGAAAAAGCGATAGTTATCTTGGTCAAACATCTCTGCGATTTTTTCAAAGTACTGATCAATCTCTTCAAAATGAGGCGTGGTAGTGAAAATGGAAACAAACTGATCCACTTCTGTTTTTTCCGAAACCTCTTTTAGATATTCTATCGGAACAGATTGACCCAGATAAATAACACGGTGCCCAATTTTTTTGAGATAGTAATAAAGATAGAGCAAACCTAATTCATGAAGTTCATCCGCTGGCAAGTATAAAACGTAACTTTTAGTCTTATCCTTGGTTTGCGGCAACATGGTTTGGTCAATAATTGCAAAAAGCTTTTGCTTTACTAAACTACTAATAAAGTGCTCATTACTCACGTTTATGGCACCAGCTTGCCAGAGCAAGCCTATCTGACGAATGAATTCACCTAATATTTTGGTGAGTGTTTCATCAGTTCCAAATTGTATCAAACACTTATTAAATACGCTGTCAAATAGATACTCGTCGTAATCAATCATCGCAATCTTAAACGCGTTGATCTGACTTTCATAATTACCCTGATAGCGACCCGCGTCTATAACAGCTGAGCGAATTTCTTCAGGGCTTAAGTCAGCAACCTTACTGATACGCATTCCACTTTTAACCAACACTGCGATATTAAGGATCTTTTTAAGGTGATCATCAATATAATAACGAATATTGGTATCAGTGCGATGAGGCTCAATGAGGTTATAACGTTGCTCCCAAGCTCTAAGGGTATGGGCTTTTATACCTGAGAGCTTCTCTAGGTCTTTGATGGAATATTTCGTGTTCATAATGGCTTTATCCAAGCTTAAACTTAGCTTACACGATATTGTTTAGACATGATCAATAAAAAGTTAAACAAAAATAAAGATTTTATCGCTAACCTTTAAAAAGATGAGTTCGATCTGTTATAAATTCTCAGTTCTTTAAAAAACCATTGCGTGCAAACAGAAGCACGCAACTTAATGGACTAAAAGTTGATTATTCAAAAGCGTCATTGATGCGCAAAAAACCATTATCTAACCGAGTTATAATTTCTAATTTTAACTCAACCTCCAGTAAAAGACTTTTTCATAAAACTAAAAGGACTTCAACCCTCTTTTCTACTACTTCCCTTAGCAGCTATTTTACCCAAGCCTTGCTGTTTCTTTTTATTGAAAATCTGAGATCCTAATTGCTAGTCGAGCTCACGTTAAATAGCTATTTTTGCAGGCCAATTATGAGTACAGTAAAAGAAGAAATCGCAAGACGCCGCACATTCGGCATCATTTCCCACCCAGATGCAGGAAAAACTACCCTAACTGAAAAGTTACTTCTCTTTGGAGGAGCCATTCAGGAAGCAGGTGCCGTAAAAAACAACAAAATCAAGAAAACGGCTACTTCCGATTTCATGGAGATTGAGCGTCAAAGAGGAATTTCCGTAGCTACTTCGGTGATGGGATTCGAATACCGCGGTAAAAAAATCAACATTCTTGACACACCTGGTCACCAAGATTTTGCCGAAGATACCTATCGTACCTTAACCGCAGTGGACAGTGTTATCGTGGTTATTGACGTAGCCAAGGGCGTAGAAGCACAAACGGAAAAACTAGTAGAAGTTTGCCGCATGCGCAATACTCCTATAATTGTGTTTATTAATAAATTAGACCGTGAAGGCCGCGATGCTTTCGACTTATTAGATGAAGTTGAAACAAAGCTTGGCCTAAAAATTAGCCCTTTAAGCTGGCCTATCGGCATGGGTCAAGATTTCCAAGGCGTTTATAATATGTGGGAATCTAATCTCAAGCTGTTTACCGAAGTTAGCAAAGTCAAAATTGCCGATGCCATTGCTATTAAAGACGTTAATGATCCACAAATCAATAAATTGGTTGGCGATAAAGCGGCCGAAACTCTGCGCGAAGAAGTAGAACTACTTGATGGTGTTTACGATGACTTTGACCCTGAAAATTATCGTAAAGGTGAAATCAGTCCCGTATTTTTTGGTAGTGCTCTTAATAATTTTGGTGTGGAAGAACTTTTAAACTGCTTTGTTGAAATTGCTCCTCCACCACAGCCCAAAGATGCAGATGGTCGTTTAGTAAGACCAGAAGAAAATTTATTCAGTGGTTTTATTTTTAAAATCCACGCCAATATGGACCCCAAGCATCGCGATCGCTTGGCCTTTATGAAAATCGTTTCGGGTGTATTTGAAAGAAACACCAATTACATTCATCATCGTATTAGGAAAAACATAAAATTCAGCAGTCCAACCGCCTTTATGGCTTCTAAAAAAAGTATTGTAGAAACAGCTTACCCCGGCGATATCGTTGGCTTACACGATACGGGAAGCTTCCGCATTGGCGATACTTTAACTAGTGGTGAAGTACTCGAATTTAAAGGCATCCCAAGCTTCTCACCCGAACATTTCCGTTTTGTAAATAATGCCGATCCATTGAAGGCTAAGCAATTAAACAAGGGCGTAGATCAATTAATGGATGAAGGTGTGGCTCAGCTATTCACCCTAGAAAGTAATCAGAGAAAAATTATTGGCACGGTGGGAGCCCTACAATATGAGGTAATTCAATATCGCCTAGAGCATGAATATGGTGCAAAGTGCAGTTATGAAAACTACTCGGCTTATAAAGCTTGTTGGATAGAAAGCCGTGATGCGGCCCAATTAGAAGAGTTTTCTAAACTCAAGTATCGCTATCTAGCGAGAGACAAATTTAATCGATTGGTATTTTTAGCAGACTCGTCTTTCAGCCTAAGCATGGCACAGCAGAAATTCGATAAAATCAAATTTCACTTTAAATCCGAGTTTTAATCAAATCGATTAAATACTCGGGGCGAAGTGGCTTCCGCAGTAGCTTAATTATGTGATTATTCGCCTTCGCACGATTAATATCGCGCTCATCTTCTGTAGAACTAACCATAAAGAGCAAGGGCTTTTTGGCTGATTTACCAATTAAGGTGTGATAAGGACGTAAAAATTCGAACCCATCCATTTCTGGCATCATTAAATCTAATAAAATCAAATCTGGAACATTGCCAGAAATAATAGCTGCCTCCAAGTAAACCAGAGCTTCTTTGCCTCCAGAACACTCGTCAATGCTTTGTGCTATTTTGTAGTGCCCCAAAAGTTTACCATGAATAAAACGATCAATCATGGTATCATCTATTAGCAAGCACTTATCTAATATGAAATCACTCATCTTCTTCTAAAGTGTGATTCGGGAAGCTAATTCTAAAATCAGAACCTTCGTTAGGAGAAGACTTTACATCTATTTGCCCACCCATTTTTGACAGGGCCTCTTTAACGATGTAGAGCCCTAAACCTGAACCCGCTAATTCCTGTTTACGCTTGAAGAACATTTTAAAAATCTGTTCCATATGCTCATTAAGGATTCCCATTCCCTCGTCCGAAACTACGATTTTCACCTTAAACTCTGTAATTTCAAAGTGAAGTTTAACCTTAGCTTTGCTTTGCGTGGGCTTTTTAAATTTCGCTGCGTTGGAAATTAAATGACTTAAAATTATGCGGATTCTGAAGGCATCTCCAACAAAATTAGCCTTCTGATCTATTACTTTTTCAAGATCAAAACCTGAACTTGTGGCGTCCAAATGCAAATTACCGATTATATCGTCGACCAAGTCAGCCACATTTATTTGCTCTAAATGGCCAGTCGCTTTCGAGTTTTTATAATAATCGATAATGTTATTTACTAATAAATCGAGCTTTATAGTTGACTGATCAATCTTTTTAAAAATGCTTTCAGCCACAGGGTGATCATTAATGTCTATCTCAGCCACCTTAATCAAGCCTAAAACACTTGCAATGGGTGCTCTTAAATCATGTGAAACACTGTAAACGAATCGATTGAGCTCCTGGTTCGCCTTTTCTAAGGCAGCAATTTTATCATCCAACTCTCGCCTTGTAAGGTATAAATCATAGGCATTTTCAATAGCAACGGTAATGTCAGACTCGTTCCAAGGTTTGGTGATATAGCGATAGATATTGCCTTTGTTAATCGCTTCAATAATATCGTTCACATCGGTATAACCCGTAATTAAGATACGAACTGGCTCGGGGAAAACCTGTCGAACTGCATTAAAGAAGTCTACCCCGCTGGTAACTGGCATTCTTTGATCCGAGAAAATAACATGCGGATTTTGAGTTTTAATAATGCTAAAAGCATCTTCCGTATTATTGGCTGTGTAAACCTGGTAATCTCTGCGAAAAGCGGCTTTGAAGGAACGTAAGTTGTTATCTTCATCGTCCAAATACAAAACCCTAATCTTTTCTTTTGGTGCCGAACTAATCATTATGCAAACTCATTTGGTTGAATTACTGGTAAACTAATTTTAAATTCTGTGCCTTTACCCGGCTCAGAGTTTACCGTGAGGCTACCGCCATGCCTCTCAATTATTTTAAAAACTATACTCATGCCAAGCCCAGTTCCCTCTCCCACATCTTTAGTGGTAAAGAAAGGCTCAAATATTTTCTTCTTGGTATTTTCATCCATACCTATACCATTATCACCAAGGTAGATATTCACCCATTCCGAATTTTCCTTTTCTGTTCTAATGGTTATGGTTGGTTTTTCATCACCTTCATATTCCTTTTCGTTAACCGCGTAAATCCCATTATTAAGGATATTCATAAAAGTCTGATTTAGCTTGCCAGGGTAGCAATCAATTTCACCAACTTTTGGATCATAGTCTTCTATTACCTCAATTAAATCTTTGGTTTTGTTACGCAATAAAACTAGAGTGCTTTCTAATCCCTCGTTGGGAGATGCCTTTTTAACCACATCTTCATCTAGCCTCGAGAAATTTCTTAAGCCTAAAACTATTTCTGAGGTTCTAACCGCACCATCTGAAATACCACTCACCAAGCTTTCAATTTCTGTCTTCAAGAAATCATAATCAAACTCCTCTAATTTAGCTTTAGCCTTGGCAAGATCCTCGCTACTGCAATTATCGTCTAAGGCTTCAAAGCCAGCAACAATTTCATAAATTTCGGATAGATCGAGCTTTAAAGGCTTAATATTAGATGCAATAAAGTTAATAGGATTGTTAATTTCATGCGCAATACCAGCGGTTAACTGACCTAAAGATGCCATCTTTTCTGAATCAACTAACTGAGATTGAGTTTCCTTCAAGTTATCTAAGGTTACCTGCAATTCTTCATTTGCTTCTTGCAATTCCATGGTACGAGAATCAACTCTTCTTTCTAACTCTACATTCTGTTCTCTAATTATTTTCTCATTCTCCTTGGCCATTTCAAGGGCTTTGGCTTGAGAATGTTCTTTCTCCCTTCTTAACTGATTTATACGATCTGCTAAAGCGACAGAAAGTAGAACGATCTCTACACTCGAGCCAAAAAGCATGGATCTACGAAAGAGAGGATTGTAAGGAAGAATTTCAAAGTCCTTTAAGGCAAAAATGATAACGCTAATCAAGAAAATGGACCAAGCTATTAAGAAAAAATTAGCGGGTTTATATCCTGCTCTGGCCAGCTTTACTGCAGCAGAAATAGCCAAAATTGATCCTCCTAAAGCCACAAAGTTCACCCAATTGTAAGCGATAGTTTCAAAACCTATAAAAAGTAGTGTTATACCGATCAAATCTAAAACTACAATCGCCAACATTAACTTATGAAACAAGGGTGCTTTTTGCTTAAGTCTCAAAAAGTTTATGATAAAGAATACAGATGCGATGCCGACTAAAGCTCCAGAGAGCACAGCGAATCTGCTGTTGAGCAATGGAAAGTTAGCAAATAGGTAACGGTCGGTATATCCAAAAAGGGCCGCTTGGGCCAAACCTAAAAACAGTAAATAGAGAATGTAAAATAGGTAACTTTTATCGCGGGTTAAGAAGTATATAACTAAGTTATAAAGTAACATCACCACAACGATACCAACATATATACCCATGAAAAAATCGTAGCTCGTAACCTTAAAAAGAAGGTCATCATTCTCAATTATCTCAAAAGGCAGCACAATAGGTTTATGACTGCTAATCTTAAAGTAATAATCTTTAATGCCTGATTGTAAGTCAAAGCTAAAGTCTGTGATGGCATTATGGCGCGTATCAAATTGGAAAGCTTGACCTGTTTTTTGACGCAATCCAAAACTCACATCATCACCATAGTACACAGAGATGCTATCCAACAATGAATAACTTAAAAAGATACTCTGTTCCGCGGCTTTCAGATTAGATGCAATCTTTAAATGAACATATACCTGCTGTCCGCCGGGAAAGTTAGGTACTTCACTTTGACTTTTAATATAGTCTAAATGGGGTATTTTGTTAACAGCTACTTCTTCATTGGTTTGGAAGAAATATAATTCGAAATTTTTCGCTTCTTGCCCAAGCAAACTAAGCGATAAGGAAGTAAGTAGGATCAGTAATAAGAAACTCCTCCGCATATTTTAAGCTTTTATACCAAGATCATATTGGATGGGCACTTTTCTGCGACGAGATTCCTCTTCAAAAAATTGCCCGGGATCATTTCTGAGCGAGAATACCCGCTCTTTTTCAAGATCAGCAGCATTTTCTAATAATAAAGTATCCGGCAATAGCATTGCAGTTGCTAAAAGGTCAAGTTTAGGATAATAAAAGGTGCCATCATTACCCAAATCTTTAATAATTCCGTAACCAAAGGTTTCAGCGGTAGCCACGGTATATGGAGCACAAAGGGCAAAAAGTGAATTTACACCTACAGCATGTGAAATGGTTACAGCGGCTCTTGTTAAAAACAAACTACCAAAACCCATTCCCGCTACTTTACGACTATTCCACAATCCGCAAATTTCGCCTGTACCTTTTACGGCTTCCTTTGCAATGTAATCATCAACTTTAGGATCCATATATGCGGTAGCATCTGAAATTGGTAATTTACCGTTTCCATAAGAGGTGTCTACCCGAGCCCCACCGAGCACAGCTTTTGTTTCTGGATCTTCAACGACCAAAACAAAAGTTCCGGGGTTATCAACCCAGGTAGGGGTGCTAGAAGTTACTTTATTCACCCCAATACTCGTCAATATATCCCCGTGACCCTTAACAAATTTAGCGCAACTTTCGGGGTCATCAATTGCTTTAAAAGCTCTTAATTTCAGCACCATAATTTCAACTCATTATTTTAAACACCTTATCAAGTGGTTTCCGCAATGACTTTACCGCTGGCTCTTTGGCGTAAAAAAGTCTTGCGAGGAATAAGTCGTTCACACTATCAGGTAATTCTAATAAATCTAAATATTCTCTTCTTAATTTTCTTAACTCTTGAATGAGATAAGGGGAACTTGAAGCATCTTCAATTCTTAGGCGGGCAAACATAAAAGTAGCTGGCGATACAGGCTGATAGGCTAAACCCATTTTATTGAGGTAAACCCATAGTCTCTCAACTATTCTCCCGCCCTCAAGAACACTTGCCGCAGAATGATCATTAGTGTAAATCAACGCTAATGCAGATGAATTCTCAAGCGAGTCTGTACTCATTTTTATCAAAGCTTTGCCTTTATCCCAATTTCTTAAATGTGTTATTGCATCGGCATCCTTTATTAATTTAAAGCCTACCAAATCAGACTCATTGAGATCTAAAGTTCTTAAGTCCACACCATTGCAAGTGCTTTCTGCTTCTTCTTTTGTCCAACGCGCCTCTGCAATAAAGTCATTATGTCCCCAAGGGTCTAAGATACGCTGCCGCTCCACAGCGCCAACAATTTGAGCCATTTTTTTAAGCTTTTCTCCTTCCAGCCATTTCACCGCAAAATCACTACCTTCTAAATGTTGGGAAATTTTACTTTTTAGCTCTTCACCAATAGGCTTTAACTCTTTAGATTTCAATCGGTTGGTTAGTCGTAAATTGAGGTCTGCGCCTAAATCAGAAAACTCATTTGGCTTGGTATCTCCAATTGCGAAAAATTGTATTTGAGCAATAAAACTATCGTCAAAATCTTTTGCCAAAATCTCGATTTCCGCCCTGTAGCCGCAGTAAAGTGCTCTTTGCACCACATTTTCCAAAGCTGCGCCCAAACCAATTAAGCTCCCCCTATTTTTAAAGTCAAGAAAGGAATACGAATAATGTACATCGTGAAAGAGGCTAAGGATGCCATTTTTATAAATCCATTTCCATGGCTGCACATTACCGCCACTGGGCGCCCAGCAGGCTTGCGCAACGATATCTTCAATAAGCGCTTTATCTAAAATAATCGCTTCTGCCGCTTTGCTTTTTCTTAAAGCATCTGCTAAGGCTTCGCAAGTCTCGAAACTTAGGGCCGCCGGCTTAAAGTTGGTGCTTACATCCTCCTTGGAGTTTGAGGTTGGCTTTAAAATTTCATCAATATCTATATAGTGTCTCCCTGAAGCAATTGGCTCTTGAAGTAAAATTCGACGGGCAGCAATGGTAGTAATGGCACCGCCTAAAGCCACAGAAGAAGCCAATTGCGGCCAGGTTTTAATACTTTGCTCCACCTCTAAAAGAGAGGCTTTTAAGCGTGATGAAATCTGCTCCACGCCTACCATATCCATTACCATCGCTAGTCGCTCTTTCGGTGACCAACTTTCCATATTAGCAGCCGCATCATCACTTACCATACCGTGCATAATTGGTCGATTCGGCTCCAAATCGAAGCGTTCAATATCCAACATTCCTCTATCGCTTGTATCCATAAGGACCGGCACTCCCTGTTTTCTTGCTTCTGCTCTCGCTAAAATCTTGATATCAAGGGAGTCACATTCTTCCACCAATAAATCTAATTTACGATCACCTGATCCTATAAAATCAGCAATATTATCTTTCGTGATGCCCTCATTGTAAAGCTCAAGTTTTAGATAAGGATCAATTTCTGCGATTTCCCGCGCCACCAAAATAGTTTTAGGTATGGATATATTGCTCAAACCACTGCGGATTCTATTGAGATTACTTAAATCCAAATGATCAAAGTCTGCAATTCGGAGTGTACCGAAAACCCGCTCAATAGCCATAGTTAATGCTACAGATTGACCAACAGACAAACCGATTACCCCAACCGTTTTTTGGCCCAGGCTAGCCTGCTCTTCTTCGCCAATTTTGTACTTATTGCGAGAAGTTCTTAACTCCACGAATTCTTTAGCAGGTAAAATATGACTAATTATATCGGACCAAGGGTAGTAAACCCATGTGCCATAGCTATAAATATCGTTCTTTTTTTTCCAATCCTCAAGCCACTCAACTCGTTCAGATTTGCTAATTTGGCGATCTGGATGACGAGTTAGATATAATTCTAGGAGCTGATTTTCTAGACTATTAGCTATTTTTAAATGATTTTTATTACTAGCCAATAAAGCCTCAAAGTCTTTGAGTTCAGAATCAAGGTTTAAGTTGTATAAAATTGGTTTATAATAACTTTTATTTACACTCTTAACACCTGATATTAAGTTTTTTACAATAACTTTATTCGATTTTATCATTAGTATTAATTGTTAAATAGCTTGAGCCAAATTACATCATAGTATTCAGTAAATCTTTATTTTTACCAAAAATTTTCACTCCCAGATGAACGATTCTGTACGCATACTTTACATTGACGACGAAGAAAACAACTTGCAAGCATTTAAGGCAAATTTTCGTCGTGACTTCAAGTTATTTACCGCACTTTCAGGTGCCGAAGGTCTAGAAATTTTCAAAAGAGAAAAAGACCTGAATATTATTCTTACCGACCAGCGCATGCCAAACATGACGGGTATTGAATTCCTTGAAGAGGTTCAAAAGATTAACCCCGAACCCATGCGGATTCTCATTACGGGTTACTCGGATATCAATGCCGTAATTGATGCCATTAACCGTGGACAGGTCTACCGCTACTTTAATAAGCCTTGGCATTATGATGATTTAAAAGCAACCATTCTTGCTGCGCATGAGGTATTTAGCCTCCGTCGTCAAAACAAAGAACTAGTGGATGAACTAGCCCGCGCTAACGATCAGCTTGAATTCCTGTTGCGCCAAAAACTTTTGTCCTAATTGAGATGGATTAAAATATTTTTCTTATTCCTCTGCGGTTTTAGCCTCTTCTCACAAGAGCTAATTCGACTTGAAGGGGAGAGAGAAATTATTATATCTCAAGAAAAACTTAAAGAATTAAGACTAAACACTGATCTTGAAGCATATCGGGAGTACTATGCGATACGAGGTCTTTTTCAAGAAGCCTCTCTTGAGCTAAATCTTAACAATTCATCATCGAGTTCTGAGCGACAGCCCATTCTTACCTTTAATGAGCCTTCGCTACAATTAGATCTCTTCTTAAATTTCAGCAATCTAGCCTCAGAAGATCAACTTTTCTTATCTACCGAGAAGGGAATAAAAAGTATTCCCAGCAAACCCAACCGCTTCCTGCTTAGCAGCTTTTCCAATAAGCAACGCCTTTTATTTAAAGATCGATTTCCCTTCAATAATAGCCGCCTTAAAATAGAAGGACTGGTAATTAGCGAAATTGATAGCAATGTCGTTTTAGATGATTATGGCGATGCTGGTCTCTGTCAAGTAAATGCTATCTGCTCGGTCGCTACAAATAATGAATTAAGCAGAGCCACTACCCGTATTCTTTGGATAAATGGCAGTCTAGCCGGTTGGTGCACAGGTACCTTAGTAAATAATACAGCTTTCGACGCTAAACCCTATGTGCTGAGCGCTGAACATTGTGCATTAGCAGGTTCTTTGGTGTCCAATAATGATCTCAACCGCTGGGTGTTTTTCTTTAATTACCTCAACCCTAATTGTGAAGGAGGCAATCAAGAAAGTGACATCCCGCAGCAGCAAATACTGGGGGCCTCTCTGCGCGCACGGAGCGATGATAATGGTGGCGATTTTGGCTCCGACTTCCTCCTTCTCGAGCTTAACCAAAACATCCCCGCTTCCTACAATGCCTATTTTGCCGGCTGGAATCGTGGTCCAATTTTAAGTTCTAAAGGAGATTGTTTTCATCACTCTTCCGGAGATGCACAAAAAATAAGTATATATCGCCAGAAACCGAGTATAACTAGCTATGGCGGGAGTATTCCCAATACTCACTTGGAAGTATTTTGGCAAGAAAGTAAATATGGCTTTGGCACTACGGAAGGAGGAAGCAGCGGTAGCGCACTTTTAGACGATAACGGACTTATTCTCGGTACCCTTACTGGTGGGAGTAGCAGCTGTCAACAAACAGAGCTTTCCGACTTATTTGGACGTTTTTCTTATAGTTGGCTTAGCAATGGTGATTTCCCCAATCAACAATTAGCCCCGTGGCTAGATCCTAAAAAATTAGGAAACCTGCGCCTCCAAGGCCTCAATAATGGCGATAATATAGACTCTACTATTCTCAATAATATTAGCGTTTTTCCCAATCCCGTGCAAAACGGCCAAGTTGAAATAAAGGGCTTTTACGATCTGCAAAGTGCTGTACGCGTGCAACTTTTCTCCCTTGCGGGAAATGAGTTACAAGAAATTTATACCTCTCCCTTTGCCTACGGAACAATTCCTCTAAATTTAGAACCTTTTCGTAGTGGCTTATATATACTACGTATTAGGCAGGGAAATCTGCAAAAAACATTTAAAATATGGATACTTTAAAATTAAGCTTATTTCTGGCTATCAGCCTTTTTATCAGCGCTTGTGGTGCTAAAAAGAATAGTGACCCAAAAACGGAAACCGCCATCGAGTTCACAGAAAATGATGAAGAAAATCCCATCCAAATTATTAGTCCTTGCCTTCTGGCCGAAGAAAACCCCCGTTTCGAGTATGAGACCACTACCGCATTTATTACCGAAGTTAAGCAAGATGGAAGTTGTATTATTCTCAGCTATAGCTACAGCGGCTGTAAACCCGGTCGGGCGCATCTAGCCGTGACTGATAAAATACCCGGTAAAAAATCGCTGCACCTTAAATTGGAACTGTTAATGGAAAATGCCGGAGAATGCGATATGCTTATCACTGACAGCAAACATTTTAGCCTCCAAAATATTGCCGCTAATCAAGATTTAAGCCTTGGCTTTAACGATGGTAATCTTATTGTAGAGTATAAAAATCCCTAAAACTGCTAATTTTCCTAGTACTGATTGGTGCGCAGCAGAACCAAGGTACAAGCCACTTCAGTTTCAATACCGCGCTTTTGCAGATGATCCATCCAATCAGGATTTTCCGTTCCTGGATTAAAAATCACACGCCGAGGATTTAAGGAATCCACATAATCGAAATAATCAGCTTGATTTTGCGGCCCCAAATAAAGCGTTACTGTATCTACATCCTGAAAATCCTTTTTTTCCTTTGAAAAGGGTATGCCATTTACCTCACCCGAGCGATTGCCCACAGCAACCACTTCATGCTGATAATCCTTTAGCATATTCATAGCGATATTAGAGTAACGCTGCTTATTTTCGCTCGCACCGAGAACCAATGTTTTCATCTAAACGTTTTTATGGATGAAAGGTGTCATTGACCTAAATTTTGGTCTCAGATAACTGATGATTTTTAGATTCGCTTAAAACCGAAAACCTGAGATTCTATTCCTAGTCGCAGCCACCTTTATTAACTTTGCCTATGGCTTTAGAAACAACAAATTTACAATTTAGTTACCACGCCGAAAAAGCGTTCCAGTTTCCAGATATTAAAATCGCTTCCGCAGATGCGGCTTTAATTCTCGGGCCGTCTGGCTCAGGAAAAACTACGCTTTTAAACCTAATTGCAGGATTGCAAAAAGCTAGTGTGGGTGAAGTTAGATTGGGCAATCAATCGCTCCAGGCTTTGGAAGGTCGCAACCTAGAGAGGTTTAGAGCCAAGCATCTGGGTTTGATTTTCCAAAAGAGCCTTTTTCTACCTTATCTCAGCATGCTGGATAACATGAAAATGATATACTCGATTCAAAACCGAAAAGCGGATAAAAATGAAATTGAGCTCTTATTTTCAGAATTAAACATTAGCCATATTCTTTATAAAAAAGCAGCCTCTTGCAGTATTGGCGAACAACAAAGAGCTGCCATTGCACGAGCGCTGTTGCAAAAACCCAGTTTAATTTTAGCCGACGAGCCCACAGCTGCTCTCGATGATGCCAATGCTGAAAAAGTAGGCGAACTCCTTCTGCAAATGAGTCAATCTCAAAAAACCGCCTTATTGGTGGTAACCCACGATGCCCGTCTTAAAAAGCTAATTTCAAAATCCTATCAACTGTGAATATCTTCCGACTCGCCTTGGCCAGTTTGGCACACAAGAAACTGCATAGCTTTTTAAGCATCTTACTTTTATCTTTCTCCCTCGCTTTAATCATGGTACTTTTTACCGCGAAAGACAGTTTCGAAGAAAGCTTCACTAGCAATATTAAAGGAATAGACTTGGTGGTGGGCGCTAAAGGCAGTCCTCTGCAAATTATACTTAGTAGCGTTTACCATATTGATGCTCCCACTGGAAATATTTCCCTTTCTGAATTTGAAAAACTAGCTAAAAACCGATTGGTTAAAAAAGCGATCCCTTTGGCGTATGGCGATAATTATAAAGGCAAGCGTATTGTAGGAAGCGATAGTAATTACGCAGCTTTGTATAATATTCAACTTGCAGAGGGTCGTTCTTTCCAAAAGGCTTTTGAAGTTTGTATTGGTGCAAATGTGGCAGAAGTACTAGAACTCAAAATAGGTAGTCTATTTCATGGTTCTCACGGTTTTAGTGAGGAGGGAGAAAGCCATGACCATCAGGATTTTAAAGTGGTAGGTATTTATAAGCAAAGTGGTAGCGTTATCGATGACTTAATTCTTACCCCCCTGGCTAGCATCTGGTTAGCACATGAACATCCCACTGAGGGAACTCACGATCACCGCCACGAAGAAGTAGAACGTGAAATAACCGCTGGCCTTATCCAATTTAGCAACCCTATGGCAACCCTAAGTTTGCCGCGACAAATTAATAGTCAAACAAAAATGCAAGCTGCCTTGCCGGCTATCGAAGTAAACCGACTTTTTAGCTTGGCCCAGTCGGCGCTAGATTTACTCGAAGCCCTAGCCTATATTTTACTATTGATTGCTGGAATAAGTATTTTCGTTTCGCTGCTGCAAGGATTAAAAGACGAAGAACCTCAATTGGCCTTCTTAAGAGCCGTGGGAATTAGTCGCTATAAAGTGGTCCTATTGGTTTGGGCAAAGTCTATCTTCCTCAGCATCATTGCTTATTTCTTCGCCTTAATTTTAGCTATCATTAGCCTGGAACTTCTCAGTTTGAGGCTACCAAATCTCAGCAGTGGCTTAGGTTTACAAACCTTGCAAAATCCTATGCAACTGTGGCTTCTGTTCAGCGTTTTAATATTGGGTACCTTTGCCTCACTTTTACCCGCCTGGCATGCCTACCGCATTAATATCCCTAAAACCTTAGCCGATGCTTAAAGTGTTTTTATCCATTACTTTTTGCCTGAGTATTTTTACCAGCAGCGCCCAAAAGAATTTGGTTTGGCCGGTATTAGCGATGACTAATTATGATCAGGACCCAGTGTCGGGCTTATTCAGTCCGAAATTCCCCAGCATTTTAAGCTCTAAATACGAAGGGCAGGAAGTTATTATTTCAGGCTACCTCATCCCCTTAGACGTGGCGGCTAATACTTATGCCTTAAGTAAAAATCCTTTTTCGGCTTGTTTCTTTTGCGGTAATGCCGGCCCCGAAACGGTAGTGGAATTAAAATTTAAAGAAGATCCCGGTCGTTTTGCCACCGATAAGTTTGTTCCAATTACAGGCGAATTACGACTAAATCGCAATGGGCAGGGCTTATTCTTTACTATTATAAATGCGCAAATTGAAGGTTGATGAAAAAATTCCTTTTTCTCATTCTGCTACTTGGTTGTTACGCATCTGCACAAGCGCAAAAAACTGCACAAATAATAGATTGGAAAGTACTAGCGAAAGTAGATTTTGTAGACAAATATTTCCCTGATTTCGAGGCTTGGTACCTAATTCCGAAATTCCAAGAAGAAGTTAGAGCCCTTGATCAAAAGCCCGTAATTATAAAAGGTTATGTTATTCCCATGGATGTGGAAGGAGGCGAATACGCGCTTTCCGCTTATCCTTTTAGTGCTTGCTTTTTCTGTGGAGGGGCGGGCCCAGAGAGCGTTATTAAGTTAGAACTTGCTGAAAAAACAGAGCGTTTTCAAACCGATGATATTATTACCTTTAGTGGCACTTTAGAATTGAATGATTCTGACGTCGATAACTTTAATTACATCCTAAAAAATTGTCGTCCTCTAAAAAAATAAAAAAGCGCTGGCTCGCCCTTGGTTTTTTACTCGCTTTGGGTCTACTCTATTTTTCCGGACCACAGCCAGCAAAAGGAAAATATCCTGTCGCTTTCCCATCCGTTAATTCTGATCTTCAAGCGCTCAACGATTCCATAAATTTGGCGGAAGCCTCCAATCCTTTGCTGCGTGCGGGCAATGAAGCGCGCATAGTTTGGTTGGATAGCATTCATAAAACCGAACGCGTAATTCTTTATTTGCACGGCTTTTCCGCTTCTGCCGTGGAGGGTGCGCCTTTACACGAGAAAATGGCCCGCGAAATGGGGGCTAATTTATACTTAGCACGCATTGTGGGGCACGGATTAAAATCGAATAACCTCGAGGGTTTTACCAGCAGTAGCAGCTGGCAAAGCGTTTTACAAGCCTTAGCGATTAGCGAGCAATTGGGCGATGAAGTAGTTATTATGGGCACCAGCACGGGCTGTAGTTTTGGATTAAAATTAGCCGAACTCTATCCGAATAAAGTGAAAGCCTTGATAAACCTATCACCCAATATTCGCGTAAAAGATCCAGCCGGTTACCTTTTAAATAAACCTTGGGGCGAGCAAATTGCTGGCGCCGTATTGGGCGAACCCCGCACCGTAAGGGGCATGGGACCTGAATATGCTAAATATTGGGATACCGTATATACCGTGCGGGCGCTCGTAGAATTACAGGAAATTTTAGAATCGGCTCTTACCGAAGAATGCTTTGCCAATATTCATCAGCCAGTGCTAAACCTCTACTATTATAAAAATGAAGAGGAACAGGATCAGGTGGTTTCGGTCGATAAAATTTTATGGATGCACGAACTTTTGGCCACTACCGATTCCTTAAAGGTTCTGAAGGCTATTCCTACCGCGGGCGACCACGTTTTAGCTTCTCCTATAAAAAGTAAAGACCCCGCTGCCGTTGAGGCTGCGGTGCGAAGTTTTTTCCATGAGGTTTTAAAATGGTAAGTCTTAAAAAGGCCGAAACCGATCGTAGGGAAATTCTCAATAAATAAAGCACAATTCATGAAGCTCTTATGCCTGTAAAATTTAATTTTGCCTTTTAATGAGTTTCACCTTTCCACAATTCTTTTGGGCCTTTTTCGCGCTAGCGATTCCTATACTCATTCACCTTTTTAATTTAAGGAAACACAAAACAGTTTATTTCAGTAATACTCGCTTTTTGCAAGAGGTACAGCGAAGTACAAAAGCTATAAAACGCTTAAAAGAGTATCTCCTACTCGCTTTGCGCTTGCTCGCTTTAAGTGCTATAATTTTGGCTTTCGCCAGACCTGTTCTACCCATTAGCCCTAGCCTCGACAAAGATTTTAGCCAACTTAGCATTTATCTAGATAATAGCTATAGCATGAAAAGCAGCGGCAGCGAGGCCAGTCTTTTTAATAAAGCTCGTCAAAATACCGTGCGTCTTTTAAAAAGCTTAAAGCCAGATGCGTCCGTACAAATTATCACCAATAATTTTGAAGCTAAATACCAGCGCTTTTACAGCCCGAAGGAAGCTATACGGCTGGTAGATGAGTTAGACTACTCCCCTTCCTACCGCAGTTTCAAAGAAATAAAATCCCGCATTATCGAAGCCTCCAGTCGTCTGGAAAACCAAGGGCCCTTGCAGGTAATTTTAATTAGCGACTTTCAGGCTACGAGCTTTAAAGATTGGTCCGAAGAAGACATTCCTGCAAACTGGCAAGTAAAACTCTTAGCTTTAGATGCGGCAGACGACGCGGCCAATTTAGCGATTGATTCCCTGTGGCTCGAAAGTCCGGTGCTCATTCCCAACTTCACCCAAAAACTGGCTTTTCAACTAAAAAATTACGGCAGTAAAGATTTAAAAGATGTTTCTCTTAGCCTAAAGGTGAATGAACAGATTATCAATCAGCAAAAATTTAACATTCCCGCACAAGGCACGGCAAACGGAAGTTTAGAGTTTCTTTTACCATCAGCGGGGAATTTTAAAGCTCAATTAGATATTGAATCGAGTGGCGGTGCGCAATTTGATGATGTTTTTTACTTTCAGCTCAAGGCACAAAAGAAAGTAGCAGTTTATATTTTAGCACCGCAAGGGCAATCCAATTTAAACACTAAGCTTTTCAGAGATAGCCTTTTTGAACTAAAAGTTAGTTCTTACGACGACATTGACTTTGATGCTCTACAAGCCAATGAACTTATTATTGCTGAAGTGCAAGATGAGCTTAGTTCTGGCCTGATGGTAAAATTAAATGAGCATCTAGCGGCAGCGAAAAACCTATTTTTAATTCCCAGTGGAAAGGCTTCGGGTTTTGCGTCTTTACTGGCCAATTACGGCTTAGCTTTAAACCCCAATTGGCAAAATGATAGTTTGCGTGCGGTTGAACTCAATTACCAAGACCCCTATTTTAGAGGCGTATTTTTAAGCGAAACCAAAAACCCCGACTTACCCTTTAGTCGCAAGTTCTTTAGAGCCCCAGCTGGCGTTTTATTCCCCCTATTAAAATTTGAAAATGGGGAGGCCATGCTGTTCCGCCATCCTTATGCTAAAGGCGATGTGTTTATCAGCTTAAGCGCGATTGAACAAGAATTCAGCAATTTCGCAAGTCATCCTGTCGCTTTACCAATTCTTTATAATGCCACCCTTTTTAAAAAGGAAGCACAGGCCCTTTACCTCAGCCCAGGTTTGCAAAAAACCAGTTTACTTATTGATCTGCCTTACCGCAATGACAGCCCTCTCGCTTTAAAAGTGGACAATGAAGAACTTATCCCACCGCAAGAAAAACGCGGCGATCTTATAGCACTTTCTTTGCCCGAGCAAGAATTAAAACCTGGCATTTACCCTTTGTTACGCGACAACGATTCCTTGGCCTATTTAGCGATTAATGTAGATCAACGCGAAAGCGAAATAAAGGGCCTTAGTTCCGAAGAATTGCAAGAAGCTATCTTTATTACCGCGGAGCAAATTATTGATGAGGATGAATTTGAAAATTACAGCTTAGAACTCAAAACACAACAAGAGGATAAGAGCCTTGCTCACTGGTTTATCCTCGCAGCATTGGTATTTTTAATTATCGAAATGTTTATCAACAAAAATTCTGGCCATGAAGAATTCAGCGCAAATTCTCATTAAAAATGCGAGGTTAGTAGAACCTCTGTCTGAATTTCATTTACAGCAGGTCGATCTGCTGCTTAACGATGGTAAGCTTGAGCAAATTGCTCCTAGTATTTCCATAGATAACATAGAAACTTTTAGTGCCGACAATCTCCATGTCTCACTTGGCTGGATGGATTTGCGCGCCAACTTCTCCGACCCCGGTATGGAAGATCGCGAAGATTTAGAATCGGGAGCCATGGCCGCTTTGCAAGGTGGCTTCACCTCGGTGGGACTTTCGCCGCAAACCGAGCCGGTAGCCGATACAAAAGCCAGCATTCATTATATCAATAGGGCCAACCAAAATAGCCCCGTAAACCTTCTCCCCTATGGCGCATTTAGCCGCGGTACGAAAGGTGAAGAGTTAAGCGAGATCTACGATATGGACAAAGCCGGTGCTCTCGCTTTTAGTAATGGTAAACACAGCGTGAGCAATAGTGCCTTGATGAAATTGGCTTTGCTGTATAACCGCGATTTGAAGCGCCCCCTGCAAGTGCAATCATTCGATGCCAATTTAAGAGCGGAAGGGCAAATGCATGAAGGATCTAAAAGCACTTGGTTGGGCCTAAATGGCTTAGCCGAAATTTCCGAAACCATTACTCAGGCACGAGATATCCGCCTCGCCGAATACTGCTCAGCCGCCCTACATTTTACCGGTATTAGCAGCAGTAAAAGTGTGGAGCTTGTGCGAGAAGCGCAAGAAAAAGGGATTGCTATTTCGGGTGATGTAAATCTTATGAACCTCCTTTTTACGGACGAAGATTTAGAAACTTACGACAGTCGCTTAAAGGTTTTTCCACCCTTACGGGAGATGCGAGATAAATCTAATTTAGTACAAGCCTTGAAAGACGGCGTTCTTAAAGGAATTGCCAGTAATCACGAACCGCGTACCATTGAAGAAAAACGCTGCGAGTTTGATATGGCCTCCTTCGGTGCCGCTACCCTCGAAGGGTTCTTCGGTGCCCTTAATGCAGCTTTGGAAAAAGAAATGACCCTAAGCGATATCATTTATCAAATTAGCCGTGCGCCCAGAGAAATTACTCATTACCAAACCAATATGGCCCTAAAAGCGGGCGAAGAAGTGGAACTTACTTTCTTTAATCCTGCTATAGAATGGTCGTGGAGTGATCTAAAACCTTTCAGTAAAGCGGCCAATTATCCCTTCGACCTTATCCCCTTAAAGGGAAAAGCGCTAGCCACTTATGTGAAAGGGAAATTTAGTCCCATCGCTTAAAATGAAAATTGGATTTGACGCAAAACGCATTTACCACAATGCCAGTGGTCTCGGTAATTTCGGAAGAAATCTACTCAGTGCCTTAGCGCAATTCCATCCTAAAAATAAGTACTTCCTTTACAATCCTTGGAAAGGGAAAGTGAGTTTTGAAGCAAATAGCGCGGTGCAAGAAGTTCGCCCCCACTTAAAGAGCAAATTAATTGGCCAAATTTGGCGCAGACGCTTAGTAAGTGCACGGGCGAAGAAAGACGGCGTGCAAGTTTTTCATGGCCTAAGTGCCGAAATCCCGCAAGGACTAAAAGAGCGTGGAATTAAGTCGGTTTTAAGTGTACACGACCTAATTTTCATGCGCTTCCCACATTTATACAAGGCGATTGATCGTAAAATTTACGAGAAAAAACTGCGCTCTGCCTGCAAATCAGCCGACCTTATCGTGGCCATTAGTCATCAAACCCGTTCCGATTTAAGTCATTACTTGGGTATCGACCCCAGTCGCATTAAGGTGATTTTTCAATCTTGCGACCAAGTGTTTTGGTCTAGCCAGCAAGATCGTTTCACTAAGCTGAAAAAGGAATTTCAACTACCGGAAAGGTTTTGCCTTTTTGTAGGAACCTTAGAAGAACGAAAGAATCCTATTTTGGTAGCGCAAGCTTGTTTAAAATTGCAAATTCCGCTGTATGTGGTGGGACGTGCCAAGGCAGCTTGGACTAGCTATTATGATGGCCTTACTCATGATGAGAAGGCTTTAATTATACCCATTGTGGTAAAAGACAATGCCAACTTAGCCGCCTTGTATCAATTAGCCGATGTTTTTATTTACCCATCCATTTTCGAAGGTTTTGGTATTCCCCTTTTGGAGGCCATGATTAGTAAAACAGCTTTAATTACCGCTAAAAATAGTGCCTTAAAAGAAGTGGCTGGCCCTGGTTCCGTTCTTTTAGATGAGATAAACTCCACTAGTATCGCTGCCGCCATTCAGCAATTTTGGGAAAACGATGAAAAGCGCCAAAAGGCCATCGCCATAAACTTTACTTTTGCACAGCAATTCTCTCATCAAAACATTGCCCTGCAGTGGATGGAGACTTATCAGCAACTAGCGCATGAAAGTTAAAATATCGGCAGTAATAATCACCTTTAACGAAGAACGCAATATTGGCCGTTGCCTCGATTCTTTGCAAGGGGTAGCCGATGAAATTATCGTTGTTGATTCCTTTAGCAGCGACGCCACCGAAGAAATTGTAAAAAGCAAAGGCGCCACTTTTATCTCTCATAAATTTGAAGGTCATATTGAACAAAAAAACTGGGCTATTCTTCAAGCTCAATATCCACATGTTCTTTCATTAGATGCCGATGAGGCTCTGGATGAGCATCTGCGAAAAGCGATAAATACCGTAAAGGAAAACTGGCAAGGCGAAGGCTATTATTTAAACCGCTTAACCAATTATTGCGATAAATGGATTCGTCACGGACTTTGGTACCCTGATCGCAAACTACGATTATGGGACAGTCGCAAGGGAGCTTGGGGCGGACAAAACCCGCATGACACCTACATCTTGGAAGAGGGATCTCGCAGCCAACATTTAAGCGGGCACCTTTTACACTATAGCTTTTATACTTTTGAGGAGCATTTGAAGCAAATTAAAAAGTTCACTGACATTTCTAGTGCCGCCGCTTTTAAAAATGGTAAGCGCTCTTCTTGGCTCAAAATTATTGTATCGCCCAGCCTAAAGTTTGTGCGTGCCTATATCTTCAAATTAGGCTTTTTAGATGGTAAAGCTGGTTGGATGATTGCCCGCTGGAGTGCTTATGCCACCTATTTGAAATACACCAAATTAAAAGCGCTGAACCATGGCCAATAAAGGAATGCGCATTTTGCATATTAGCACGGCGCGTTCGTGGCGCGGTGGAGAGCAACAGATTGCCTATTTAATCGCCGAATTGGCCCAGCAAAATAGCCAGCAGTTTGTAGTTTGCGTTAAAGATGCGCCCTTTTACCACTGGTGCTTGGAAAACAATATCCCCGTAAAGGGATTAAAAAAACGCAGCTCCCTCGATTTAAGTTTTGCCTCTTCTTTGAAAAAATTCTCCCAAAAAAATAAGGTAGAAATTTGGCATGCGCATGATGCCCACGCCCACGGATTTGCCGTTTATGCCAATGCCTTTTTCGGAGCAAAAACTCCAGTAATTGTCTCACGTAGAGTAGATTTCCCCGTAGCAGGTTCATGGCTTAGTGCCTTTAAGTACAATCATCCAAGCGTTAAGAAAATTCTTTGCGTAAGCAGCGCTATTGCCGAAATTGTTAAAGCGAAAATTAAAAACGCGGCTGTAGTAGAAGTGGTGCATTCCGCAATCGATCACTCCAAATTTACTCATCTCCAAAAGGGCAAATTACGGTCAGAATTACAACTGCCTGCCGATGTGAAGATTGTGGGAAATATAGCGGCTTTGGCGGATCATAAAGATCATCTTACTTTCATAAATACCGCCGAAATTTTAAGCGTTCAGCACCCTGATTTGTATTTTGTAATTGCCGGCGATGGTGAACTCAGAGCAACTTTGGAAGCCAAGGTTACTGAGACAGGCCTAGAAGAAAAATTTAGCTTTTTGGGCTTCCGCCCTGATGTGCCCGCTATAATTGCCGACTTCGATGTTTTCCTTTTCACCAGTAAAACAGAGGGCTTGGGCACCAGTATTTTAGATGCCTTTGCTGCAGGTATTCCTACCGTAGCCACTGCCGCAGGTGGAATACCCGAAATTGTAGAAAATGAGAAAACAGGTTTACTCTGCCCCATAGGCGATGCTCGAGCTTTGGCTCAGGCAACCGAAAAAGTTTTAGCCAATCCCGCCCTAGCGGCAAGCCTGATAAATGGAGCCTCTAAAAAGCTTGCCTTTTTTAGCTTAGAGAATCTCGGTTTAAAAACCTACGAACAATATCAGCTTGTACGGCATTAGATTTCTTTATAGCGATAGAAAGCCCTAATTTTGCAGCCAATTTTCAAATAGAACCATGCAGTTAACCTTTATAGTTTTAGTCATCCTCAACAGCGTAGGCATGCTAGCACTGTTTGTTCGCAAATCGGGACTGCAACTGCAATATCTTCAATTAAAGAAAAAAGCCCAAGTTGGAAAAATAAAGGATTTCCTATTTTTCAATTTACAAGATGCGGAAGCGAGAGCCATGCGCCTGCAGGCTTTCTTACTTTTCCCTATGCTTTATCCGGTAATTTTAGATGAAGAGCGAGAGGAATTAAACGAAATTAAATCGAAGGTAAAACGCACGCATATTGCCATTTACTTCAGTTTAATCCTATTTATAATCTTAGCGGTATACTCTGAAAAGGTTTTCCCTAGTTAAACAAAAGTCTTGTTAGAGTCAGTTAATCATAAAATATTTCGCCTTATTGGCGCTTGCGCAGATGAGCTTGGATTAGAAACTTACGTGGTAGGTGGCTATGTTCGCGATGCTATTTTAAAACGCGGAGAAGCCAAAGACATTGATATCGTTGCCGTAGGTAGCGGTATTGAATTAGCCCAAGCGGTCGCTAAAAAATTAGGCAGCAATCGGGTAAATGTTTTCAAAAGCTTTGGCACTGCTCAGGTTATAACCGACGATATAGAAATTGAATTTGTTGGCGCTCGTAAAGAGTCCTACGATAGAAATAGCCGCAAGCCCAGTGTTGAAAATGGCACTTTAGACGACGACCAAAAAAGAAGAGATTTCACCATTAACGCTTTGGCTATTTGCCTTAATGATAAGCGTTTTGGAGAGCTAATCGATCCCTTTAATGGTATTAAAGACCTCGAAAATAAAATTATTCGCACTCCTTTAGAACCCGATCAAACTTTTAGTGATGATCCTTTGCGCATGATGCGCGCGATTCGTTTTGCCACTCAGCTCGATTTTCAAATTGAAGAGTCTTGCTTGGCATCCATTAAAAGTCAAAATGAGCGTCTAAAAATTATTAGTGTAGAACGTATCAGCACGGAGCTGAATAAAATTATGGCCACGCCCAAGCCCAGTAAAGGCTTAATTCTACTCTATCGTACGCATTTACTAAAGCATTTCCTACCAGAAGTTACTGCTTTAGCTGGCGTGGAAGAAATTGAAGGACAAAGTCATAAAGATAATTTTTACCACACAGCAATAGTGGTGGATAATCTGGCCGCGACCAGCGATAAACTATGGTTGCGCTATGCCGCCCTCTTTCACGACATTGGAAAACCCGTAACCAAAAGATTTGTGCCGGGCATTGGCTGGACCTTTCATTCCCATGAATTTGTGGGCGGTAAAATGCTCAATAAAATCTTTAATCGCATGAAGTTTCCCTTAGGCGAACCCCTGCGTTATGTAAAAAAGATTGTGCAGTTAAGCAGTCGTCCCCAAAGTGTGGTAGACGATACTGCCACCGATAGTGCCGCTCGCCGTCTCTTAATTGAAGCGGGGGATGATGTAGATGATTTGATGCTACTTTGTGAAGCAGATATTACCACTGGTAATAAAAAGAAAAAAGAACAATTTTTAGAAAACTTCCGCTTAGTCCGTAAAAAACTGGTGGAAGTAGAAGAAAAGGATCACCTAAGAAATTTCCAACCGCCCATTGGTGGCGAAGAAATTATGCGGACCTTCAATCTTAAACCAGGTCCCCAAATTGGCGAATTAAAAAAGGCCATTAAGGATGCCATTCTCGATGGAGAAATTGAAAACGATTATGAGCAGGCTTATGCCTTTGCTTTAAATAAAGCCACTACAATGGGGCTGAAACCGATAATTGAAAATGACCAAAAGGCTTAGAATAATCCTCGATTGGGAGCAAGAAGACGTTTACCGTGATGTTGTCGTTCCACAAAAATTCAATTTAGAACACCTTCACTTGGCAATTGTGCGCTCTTTTGAATTAGAAGAAGGAGAAATGGCTTCCTTCTATGAAAGTGATAATAACTGGAACCAAGGCGATGAAATTCCTTTAATGGCCTTTGATCCTGAGCAACGCTCCATGCCTGATATTTCCATATACGAAATATTTGAAAAAACGGGCGATAAGCTACTTTACATCTACGATTTCCTCAATATGTGGACTTTTTACGTGGAGCAAATTGAAGATAGCGAAGAAGACAGCGATCAAATTAAACTGGTATTAAAGCACGGTGAAAGACCAGCAGAAGCACCCGTAAAGAACATGCAAGGCGACGAGGACGAGGATTCCGACTTTGAAGATGAAGACGAAGATGAGGAATTCGGATTCAACGAATTTGACGATTACAATTAGGCCAAGCTGTTAATTCCTTACGAAAGTTTAGGCAATTGGTAGGACTGCCTTAAATTCTCTTATTTTTGGTTTTTAGCAAATTCGAAGAATTTAAAAATTACCCTCCTTGCAAATCATTTTAGAAATTGATGGTATCAGTAAGCGCTATGGGAAAGTTCAGGCCTTAAAACCCTATAAACTTCAAATACCAAAAGGTACCACCTTCGGTATTTTAGGACCCAATGGCAGCGGAAAAACTACCACCCTTGGCATTATTTTAGGCATACTTTCCTCAGATAGCGGTAGTTTTACTTGGTTTGACGGCCAAAGTGTAAACTCCGCTAAAAAGCGCATTGGTGCTTTATTAGAAACGCCAAATTTCTATCCATATATGACGGCTTACCAAAATTTAAAATTGGTGGCCAAGATTAAGGAACTTAAAAATCCTAATATCGATGCTGTTTTAAAAACAGTAAACCTGCACGAAAGGGCGCATCATAAATTTAAAGGCTATTCCCTCGGAATGAAGCAAAGATTGGCCATTGCCGCCAGTTTATTAGGTGAACCCGAAGTGCTTTTATTGGACGAACCGACCAATGGTTTAGACCCTACTGGCATAGCGGAAGTGCGCGATTTAATTACCCGCATTGCCGCCAATGGCACCACTGTTATTATTGCCAGTCACATTTTAGCGGAAGTAGAAAGAGTGTGCAGCCATGTGGCCGTTTTGCAAAACGGCAGCCTACTTTATAGCGGTTTAGCCGATGAGCTTTCTGCTAAAGATGCCGTAATAGCAGTCGCTGCTGCAGATATGCAAGCCCTGGAAAATGCAATAAAAGATCTGAGTAGTCTTAAAAAGATACGTCCTTCCGATGGTCATCTGCATCTTAGCTTTAGCGAAGATATGAGCCCTAGTAAGTTGAATCAACTGCTCGCAGAACAAGGTATTTACCTTAGTTATATCGAAGAAAAGAAAGCCAGTTTAGAAGAACGTTTCCTAAAAATATTGACCCGTGATAAAGCTAATTAGTATTGAGTGGCACAAGCTGCGCTACCATCGGTTTTTCTGGATCGGTATGGTTTTATTCGTCTTATTACTTTCCGCTTTATTGGTGAGCTTTGGAAGTTTCCAAATATTTGGATCCGGAGCCGAAGCAGATCCCAATGACCCGAGCATGCTGGCCATTCCCGCCAATCTAGCCGATGCGGGGTTTTATAAACTACCCTACGTTTGGCAAAATACAAGCTATTTAGCGGGCTTCTTTAAATTTATTCCCGCCTTTTTAATGTTGTTCTTTATGGCCAGCGAGTTCGAATACCGCACCATGCGTCAAAACGTTATTGATGGCCTTTCCGTGGGCGAATTTTTCTTTTCGAAAATATTTAGCCTGCTATTATTTGCTTTGGTTTGCACCCTAACAGTTGCCCTTACCACCAGTGCCTTAATTTATTCTTACAACGATTTGGCCGAGGCGGATTTCTGGTATCAAAGCTCTTTTATTGTCGCCTTTTTTGCGGAGGTTTTCTTTATTCTTAGCTTAGCTTTTTTCTTAGGTATCTTACTTAAGAAGAGCGCCTTGGCTATTATCCTTTTAATTCTTTATTACTTTGTAATAGAACCAGTTTTAGGCTTTTATGTGGGTAGCCCAATTAGTGACTATTTACCTACCAGACCTTCTCGTAATTTAATTCCCGAACCTTTTACAAGACTGTTTAAGATTAATAGCTTTTTAAATATCGAAAACCTCGACAGTATTTCAATTAAGAATCTATTGCTAAGCTTCTTCTACGCGATTATTTTGTTATTTGGCAGCTTTATGGTTCTTAAAAAACGTGATTTGTGATAGAGGAAAAGGCCGCAAAAAAGGAGGGTTGGCGCAACCGTTGGTACACGATTATTTTCGAATCGGATACAAAGGCGGGACGGCGCTTCGATATTATTTTGCTTTTTGCTATTATCGGTAGTCTTTTGGTAATTATGCTGGAAACAGTTCCCGGCATTAATGAGAAGTATCCCAATTTTTTTATCAGTTTAGAGTGGTTTTTCACGATTCTATTTTCGCTCGAATACTTAATTCGCCTACGCATAGTAAGTCGTCCTTGGACCTACGCCTTGAGTTTTTATGGCATCATCGATCTAATTAGCATATTGCCCAGTTACCTCGCAATGGTTTTAGGAGGCGCCCAATATTTTATTGTTATTCGTTCGCTTCGTTTGCTACGCGTATTTAGAGTTTTAAAAATGGTTCGTTTTATTGGTGAAGCCAATATTTTAAGCGGAGCGCTAAGAGCCAGTCGTCATAAAATCGCCGTTTTTATTATCGCCGTGATTTGTATGACCTTCATAATGGGAACGGTAATGTATATGGTAGAAGGCCCGGAACATGGTTTTAAAAGTATACCCGTGGCTATTTACTGGTGTATTGTAACCCTTACTACTGTTGGTTATGGCGATATTTCTCCTCAAACGCCCCTCGGACAATTAATCGCATCTATAATAATGATTTTAGGCTACGGAATTATTGCTGTACCAACTGGTATCGTAACCTCCGAATTAAATAGACAAAGTCAAGCGACAAGTAGTCCCAAAACCAAAGCCTGCGCCGTTTGCAATACCGCTGGCCTACCTATCGACGCGCATTACTGTTTTAATTGTGGAGAAAAAATCAGCTAATACTTTAATCTGTGTCTGTGGTCCTACTGCCGTGGGGAAAACCGCCATGGCAATCGCTATAGCGCAGCACTTCCGCTGCGAAATTATTTCTTTCGATTCGCGACAATTTTACCGTGAGTTAAGTATTGGCACCGCCGTGCCTAGTGCCAATGAATTGGCCGCAGCCAAGCATCATTTCATTCACGATCGTTCCATTAAGAACTCGGTAAATGCGGGTTCTTTTGAAAAAGAGGCTTTAGCCAAATTGGAAGAATTATTTACCCAAAACCCAATTGCTGTGGCCGTTGGCGGAACGGGTTTATACCTAAGAGCGCTTTTAGAAGGAATAGACGATTTACCGCCAATTCCGGGCGAAATCCGTCGTGCAATATTAGCCGACTATGAGAGAGATGGGCTTTCTATTTTACAAGATGAAGTAGCGCGTTTAGACCCTCAATACTGGTTGAAAGTTGATCAGAAAAATCCACAAAGGTTGATACGCGCGCTCGAGCTTTTGCGTCATAGCGGAAAAACCATGGATACTTTACAAAAGGCCGAGAAAAAGCTTCGTCCTTTCAAAGCGCTTAAGATTGGCTTAAACATAGAGCGCCCCGATCTTTACGAAGGTATTAATAAGCGAGTAGATGTAATGTTTGCCGCTGGCCTAGTGGAAGAAGTAAAAAGCTTGCAGGAGTATCGCCACCAAAACGCCTTGCAAACCGTAGGTTATAGTGAACTATTTAGTCACTTTGATGGTGATTTAAGTTTAGAAGAAGCACGGAATGAAATCAAGAAAAATAGCCGGCGTTATGCCAAAAGGCAGCTAACGTGGTTTAGACGAGATCCCGAAATAACCTGGTTTAGCCCTCAGCAAGAGATGGCCATCTTAGAATTTTTAAACTCTAGTTTAGATGCGTAAACTCCTCTGGCCATTTAGCATAATTTACGGAGCAATAACCGCTGTTCGCAATTTGCTCTTCGATAAAAAGTTACTATCCATTTATTACCCGGCCACTAAAACTATAGCCATTGGCAACCTTAGCACAGGCGGCACGGGCAAAACCCCGATGACCGAGTTTCTTTTAAAACACCTGAAATACCAATCGGCAGTAGTGGTAAGTCGCGGTTATGGCAGAGCAACACAAGGCTTACTTTTAGTAGATCGGCAGGGTGCGGCTAGCGATTATGGCGATGAAGCTTTACAAATTGCTCAAAAGTTCCCCGCAGTACAAGTGATCGTGGCCGAAAAACGACAGTTGGCCTTAGAAGCCGCTTTAGACTTCAATCCCGATTTAGCCTTAATGGACGATGCCTACCAACATCGGTCGGTACAGGCGGATGCCTACATAATGCTCAGTGCTTATCATTCCATTTTTAGCGAAGACTTCATTCTCCCTGCTGGGAATCTGCGTGAAGCACGCCGTAGTGCGAAAAGGGCAGCCGCCATCGTAATTACCAAATGTCCGCTTAATATATCTACTGCCAAAAAAGAAGAAATCGCGCAATCCATCCAGGCTTATTCGGAGGCGCCGCTCTACTTTAGCAGCCTCTTCTACAGCGATTTAACAAATCCCTTTGGAGAGAAAATTAGCACACAAAAGGCGATCGTTTTTAGTGGCATTGCTTATCCCCAATACATGATGGAGCATTTGCAGCAGCAGCTTCAAATTATAGATCAACATCATTTTAAGGATCATTATTCCTTTCAGAAAGAGGATTTAAATACCCTTCTTGCCCAAGCGGAAAAAGAACAAGCCGTTTTAATATGCAGCGAAAAAGACTATGTAAAAGTGGGGTCTTTAGGTCTAGGCCAAGATGCGCTAGCACGCATATTTATCTTAGGAGTAGAGCATTTATTTTTAGGCGATGACAAGGAGCGATTTTTAGCGCAAATGACCGCTATTATTTCTTGAAGAAAAGAAAGAGAAAAGCTATACATTTTGCATCTTTGCAAGCATGGCAAAGAACGATCTACCTGCTGAAATTCGCGCGAAATACGAACCGGTTATCGGTATCGAGATTCACGTACAGCTAAATACTTTAAGTAAGGCTTACGCCACTGATGCCACCGAATATGGTGCGCATCCCAATACACAAATAAGTCCAGTAAGCCTTGGGCATCCAGGCACTTTACCGATGTTTAACGAAAAGGTTTTAGAAGCCGCCGTTAAACTAGGGATTGCTTGTAATTGCCAGATTCGGGAACTGAATGAATTTGCACGCAAGAATTACTTCTATGCGGATCTACCGAAAGGCTACCAAATAACCCAAGATAAAACGCCCATTTGCAATGGCGGCTACATTGAAATTAAAGATGCTGAGGGTATGTCGAAAAACTTAAACCTTACGCGGATTCACATGGAGGAAGATTCGGGTAAAAGCTCGCATGATATCGATCCTTTCAATACTTTAATTGACCTAAACAGGGCTGGTGTTCCCTTATTAGAAATTGTAAGTGAGCCCGAATTTAGAAACGGAGAAGAAGCTTATAGCTACCTTACAGAGATGCGTAAATTGGTGCGCTACCTAGAAATTAGCGATGGTAACATGGAAGAAGGTAGCATGCGTTGCGATGTTAACATTTCCGTTCGTCCTGTGGGTCGCGAAAAGTTTGGAACTAAGGTAGAAGTGAAAAACCTAAACTCCTTCCGTAATGTTCAAAAGTCGATCGACTACGAAATTAATCGCCAAATTGCGGTAATTGAAGGCGGTGACAAAGTGATTCAGCAGACCTTTACTTTTGATGCAGCACGCGGTAAAACGCAGTTATTACGGGATAAAGAAGACGCACACGATTACCGATATTTTAATGAGCCAGATTTACAACCTATCTTGGTAAAGCAGGATTATATTGATGAGGTAAAATCAAATTTGCCGCCTTTACCGAAAGAGCTCTTTAATAAATATCTCCAACTAAATCTGAGCGAATACGATGCTTCCCTCCTAACAGAAAGTAAGGAAATTGCCCTTTTTTACGAAGATATTATTGAGCATACCGAAAACTACAAGGCGGCCGCTAACTGGATGATGGGGAGCATTAAGTCTTATCTTAATGAAAAGGCTATTCACATTTCACAATTCCCGCTAAAGGCAGCCACTATTGGAGAGCTGATTAATTTAGTAGATAAGGGAACCATTAGTAATTCTGCTGCCAACGGCGATTTATTTAAAGCATTAATAGCCTCACCTGATGCATCTGCGGAAGCATTAGCCAAGGAACTAAATCTTTTGCAAGAAAGTGATACCGACGAGCTACAAGGATGGGTAGATGCTGCTCTAGCAAAATTCCCTGAGAAAGTAGCCGAATACAAAGCTGGTAAAAAAGGCCTTACTGGTCTATTTATGGGCGAAGTAATGAAACTATCAGGGGGGAAAGCCGACCCTAAAATGGCTAGTAAAATTGTAATTCAAACTCTAGAAAAATAGACCTATGCGAAAACTTTTAAGTTTAAGCCTAATGGCATTGGCCTTTGTTGCCTGTCAGAAACAAGCGGGACCTGGCCAAACCAGTATTAGAATTAGTGCCGAAGGAACTAATGAAATAATTATTGCGAAATTATCGCCTAATGCCGTAAAGAATTTAGACACTTTACAATCTGATAATGGCGTTTTTACCTACGATATTCAAATTGATACGGCTGACTTTTTGTTGCTTGAGGCGGAGGGTATCCGTATTCCATTTTTCACCAATGGCTCCGAAAACATTAATATCACCATCGAACCTATGATGGATGGCTTAGACCGTAATTATGATATTAATGGTAACAAGGAAAGCATCCGTATTAAACGCATAAACGATATCGTTTACGATGCAGGTAAATACATTGATAGCCTTGGGGAATACATTAACCAATACCGCGATAGCGCAAATTTTATGGCAGTTCGCGCTTCTAAACAAACTGAGTTTGAAGATAAAGTAGAGGCTACTGGTGCCGAACTTCGCGCTCTAATCGACGAAGACCCTGCGAATATGGCCAACTTATTTATTTGGCCACAAAGCTTAGGACAAATGCAAATGGTTAGCGCCGAAGATCACATTGATTATTATATTAAAGTTGATTCAGCTTTAATGATAGCTTATCCCAATAACCCGCATGCAGTTAATTTCAATAAGCAATTGGAGCGTATCAAAGAACAAGTTGCTGCACAAAGCGAAATGAAAGCGAGACAAGAAGCACTGGCCATTGGCATGCCTGCTCCCGAAATTTCTTTACCCGATTCTACAGGACAAGTGAGAAACTTGTCAGACCTTAAAGGTTCCGTGGTTTTAGTTGACTTCTGGGCTGCTTGGTGTCGTCCTTGTAGAGCTGCGAACCCCATGTTAGTAAAAGTTTACAATGACTACAAAGACAAAGGTTTTACAGTATTGAGCGTGTCATTTGATGGACTTCCGCAACAGCAAAGTCCACGTAACGAATGGCTGCAAGCAATTGCCCAGGACGGTTTAAGTTGGCCTAACCACGTTAGTGACTTACAAGGTTGGAGCAGTGCCGCTGGTCGTACCTATGGTATTCAAGCGATTCCTTTTACGGTATTAGTCGATCAGAACGGAAACATAGTTGCCAAAAATGTAAATCTTGCCGAGCTTCCTGCTCAGTTAGATCAACTTTTGGCTAGTTAAATATAAAACCAAGTCCTTTAAACGATTGGAGTAACCCATTTCATTATCGTACCAAGCTACCACTTTAAGCATGGGTCCGAGAACCGAAGAAAGACCTTCATCGTATAAACAAGAATAAGGGCTACCAATTATATCGCGCGACACAATTGGATCGGCGGTATAACCCAAATAAGGATTCAGATAGGTTTCCGAAGCTTCTTTAAAAGCACTATTAACAGCCTCTACGGAGGCTGTTTTTTTTACCGTAAAAGTGATGTCCGTAAGACTGCCATCCGGTACTGGTACTCGAATACCCGCACCCCCAATACGCCCTTCTAAATGCGGGAAAATCTTAGTTATAGCCTTAGCCGCTCCGGTAGAAGTAGGCACGATTGATTCAGCCGCTGCCCTTCCTCGTCTAAGATCTTTATGCGGTCCATCCTGTAAACCCTGGTCGGTTGTGTAACTATGGACCGTAGTTATGTAGGCGTGTTCAATACCACATAAACGCGATACCACTTCTAGTAAAGGGGCCGCACTATTAGTAGTGCAAGAGGCATTTGATAATATCCGGTCACTTGCTAAAATACTCCCTTCGTTTATTCCTAAAACAATGGTGCGCGTATCATCTAAAGGCGGTGCGCTTAATATTACTTTCTTCGCTTTCGCTAGATGCCCCATTAATAATGACCTTTGTTTGAAGAAACCAGTTGCCTCAATAATAATATCTAGGTCCAGCTTTTCCCAGGGAGCATCACTAATAGACCTAAAGGAACTATAAGCTATCCGCTGAGCACCAATAATCAGCTCCTGCCCTTCTACTTTTATCTCTTTGGGGAAAATGCGATGAGTGGTATCGTATTTTAATAAATGCGCTTGATTATAAATATCGGCCAAATCGTTTATGGCCACAACTTCTATCTCTGGATAAGCCTGCACCACTCTCATAAAACTGCGGCCTATTCTTCCAAAACCATTTATGGCTATTCTCATATTTATCTAAATAAAAAAGCCTTCCCCAATAGGAGAAGGCTTTTAGTATATATGCTTTGAAATTACTTAGTAATAATCAATTTAGCTGTACGGCTGTCAGTGCCATTAATTAAGCTAACAATGTAAGTTCCTGTTTTTAAAGAACTAACATCCATGCTTAAGCTTTCTGTACCCGCGGGTACTGCTTTTGCAGATAAGGTTTTAACCAATCTTCCACTTAAATCGCGCACGGTGATTTTAACATCACTACGATTATTTAAGTTAAGGGCAACATTAACCTGATTTTGGGCAGGGTTCGGATAAAGCTCTAAAGCTAAAACTTGCTTAGCACTCTCTACTAACTTCTCTTCTTTTACACTTACGTAATCGGCAGTGGTTCCAGTTTTAAAGATACCTCTACCATGAGTGGCTGCATAAATAGAACCTTCAAAGTCTTCGTTATTTACCAAATCGTAACGAATAGTGCGCGTTTGTAATAAATCAAATACTGGCACATTAGCAAAACCGTTATTATCTGGAGCCCAAGATACTGAGCTTGCGCCGATATTAGTGGTCGTAAACACGCCTAAATCGGTTCCTAAAATTACTTGACCGTTGGTAGGATCATTATAATTGAATACGGCATCATAAACTGGTAGAGAAGGTAAATCACCATCTTTAACAATAAAATTGCTAGTAGTTAAAGTTGGGCTAGTCGCTTGCTCAGTATAATAAACATGGTTTAAGTTACCACCGTAATTACCAAGCGTGATAATCAAACGATCTACATCACTTTGATCCACCACAATACTCGTTATACTTCTACCACCTTGAACGAAAATCACTCTACTTTCCACTACTGCTGTACTAGGAGCAGGAGGATTTACTAAGAAATCAATATCCACATCGGCCGATTCTTCTGTTCTTGCATTGGTAAGATTCGATAAACGATATACTCTACCAGCACTAGTACCAACGTACAAAGCATCACCATCTGCACTAAAGGTCATCGCGGAAGGAACTTCACCATCTGCTAAAGCACCAATATGCCACCACTCTGGAATAGCGGTACGATTGCTCAATACATCACGTGCCATCCAAACACCGCCACCATTATTACCTGGTTCAGCGGGGTTGTTAAAGGCGGTTAAACCAACCGCAAACATAGACTGTACTGGATCTTGGAATTTAACCGATTGTCCAGGTTCTAAGGCCACCTTCAAAGTATCAACCAATGGAATTTCTCCAGTTAAACTCTTAAAGTTAATTAAGGAACCTGCATCATAACGTACAGCTACCGATGATCTAATTTCTAAATTAGTACCTGTTGTAAATACTACATTATACTGACCCGTATTGGCATCAAAATTACCAGTCCCGTCACCAGATAAAACGCCATTGGCATCTGAAACCACCATTTGGGAACCTGAAAAGATTTTAAACGATTCTGCCTTGAAGATCGTAGCACTTTGAGGCTTGGTAAAAGCTCCGTTATAAGCCGCTCCGCCGTTACCAAAACCGAGACTACTTTTAATCGTATCTGCCGAAAACTCCACAGAATCAATACTATTGCGATCATTCAAATTTTCATACAATTCGTAAGGCCCTGTAAAATCTGCAAAAGCAAAAGAGAATGCATTATAACGAGAGGCCATTCGAGTACCGTAGAAATACGAATATTCACCACCCCCATCAATGGAACGTCCCATCTGACCATACTGTCTGGCCTTAAACATTACCTCTTGATCTAAATGCGAAATAGCTACATCTGCACCATCGCCGTCAAAAGTTGCACCACTGCGTTGAGTAATACCTACGGTTCTTGTTCCAGATTTAGGCAAGGGTGCATTTGGATTGATTAAAATGGTACCATTATCCTGAGTACCACCTAACATTTGTCCGTCGAAACCTACTGCAACGTGGTAATACTGAATGGTTGCATATCCTTTATTTTCTTCAGACCAAGAGAAACCGTCATTTTCTGATTTAAATAAACCACCATCATTGGCTACCCAAATTGTGTTGGGTTGATCCGCTCTCCAAACTATTTCGTGAATATCTACATGCACATAAAAATTGAAACTAAAAGAACTTTGTGAAGCTACTTGGAACCAGCCATTACCGGTACTCCACTCCCATAGAGTAAGACCACCAATCATAATTCTTTCTGCGTTTTTAGGATCAACGCCAATCGCTACAGCGAATGGAGACTGATCTACTGGGCTAAGTAGCGCAGAAGAAGTTCCAATAGTAGTCCAAGTTGTACCACCGTCGGTAGATTGGTAAACGCGGTCGAAGTCTCTACCTGAAGTTACTAATACATACACATAATTCTCGTCGCTAGGAGCAACCGCTATGCGCATGCGACTAGTTGTTCTCCAGATATTAGTAGCTTGATCTCCAGCCGTGGGTGAGACCGTTTTTTCAGTAAAACTACCAGCATCTCCACTGGGAGAATAATAAATAAATTGACCTTCTTTTACCCAAACAGCACCACTAGAAGTTACCGTTAAATCTAATGCCTCACCACCAGCTGGTATTGCATCAGTCCAGCTTGCACCAGCATCATTACTAACTTTTAAACCGTCGGTTGTTGCGGCGTAGATACGATTAGCATCAGTAGGGTCAGCCGCCATTTTACCAACAGCTGTCCAACCATCACCTGGGTTAGTAGCAGGATTAGTGCTTGCTAACTGCGTAAAGGTTTGACCTCCATCGGTAGATTTGTAAATCCCATCGCCTAAGATACCGCCTGAACGACGACCACTAGCGAAATAATACATATCCTCACCCGTACCAGCATATATATCACCATTGGCGGACATACATAAACTGTTAATGGCTAAGTTTTCTAATTGATCATTAACAGGATTCCAGCTACGACCCGCATTAGGGCTATGGAAAATACCGCCTGAAACGGAAGCAGCCCACATTAATGATGCATTATTACGATCAAATAAAACAGCACGGGTACGACCACCCATATCATTAGGACCCATTTCGTCCCAATTTAAACCGATAGCAGCGTTTGTTTTATTGAGCGCTAATTGTTGCGTAGCCTGACGGGCTGCCAAAACATCAGCAGGATCAATTTTACCTGTTGCTGGGTTCATCCGCCTGCTATGTAAAAATTCTGCTGATCCTGTGGCGTCATTTGCCTCAGTATTAGTAGATCTTTCACTATAGTATTCTTGTGTATCCGAGGGAACTCCTATCCAAGCCAAAGCTCCTAACATCATTATTCCACCGAGGGAGAAAAGTAACTTTCTTTTCATTCTTTTTCCTTTTTTTAAATGCTGTGCGACAAATATAATTTCTAAACTCTTATGAAAGACTAAAACATATGCCTTTCCGCGTGATATGAAGAGCGAACTAAGGGCCCGCTTTCTACATATCGAAAGCCCATTTCTAAACCAATCTCTTTATATTTAGCAAAGGCTTCTGGGCTAACAAACTCTTTTACAGGTAAATGCTGTGGTGTAGGTTGTAAATATTGACCTAAAGTTATGATGTCAACATTGGCCTCACGCAAATCTTTTAGGCTGTCAATAACTTCTTCCTCTTTTTCACCAAGGCCCAACATTATACCTGATTTCGTTCTAGGTAAGCCTTGATCTTTTAAATAGCGTAGTACTTCTAAACTGCGATCGTATTGTGCTTGAATCCGAACTTTACGGGTCAAACGTCGCACTGTTTCCATATTATGCGATACAATTTCGGGGGCTGCTTCAATAATGCGATCAATATTACGCCACTCCCCCTTAAAGTCTGGAATTAAAGTTTCCATGGTTGTACCCGGACTCATGCAACGAACCGCTTGAACCGTTTCCTTCCAGATGATTGAACCGCCATCACGTAAATCATCGCGATCTACCGAAGTAAGAACACAATGCTTTATCTTCATTAACTTTACCGAACGGGCCACTCTTTCGGGTTCATCCCAATCTACCGATTCTGGACGACCAGTAGCAACGGCACAAAAACCACAACTACGCGTACATACATTACCTAAAATCATAAAGGTAGCTGTTCCAGATCCCCAGCACTCGCCCATGTTCGGGCAATTTCCGCTTTCGCAGATAGTGTGTAATCCGTAATTATCAACTAGCTTTCTTACATTCTTAAACTTCTCACCCGTAGGCAGCTTCACCCTTAACCAGCGTGGCTTACCTCTTGTAATTGTTTGCTCCTTCTTTTGAGTCTCTTTCAACTCCAACACTTCGCTCATATCCTAATTAAGCTTATATCCAAAATTCACCGCGATATACAATTGAAAAAATCCAGCCCAATTTATATCGCTTTGCCCTTCAAAAAAAATCGGTACTTCGGTAAAGTAATAATCGTAGATAAATCCTGTTTCCAGCGTGCTTATGTCTTCATCAAATAATTGATAATCGAAACTAAAGCCACCTTTAACATAAATACCAGGTTTAATACTAGTTTGCAATAAGCCGGTTAAATAAGAAGCTTCGCCATTAATATTTGCTGGATTGGTTTCCCCGGTATAACGAATGGTCTCTACCCTTAAATCACCATCATCGCCAAATTCATTTACACTTAGGTAGATAGGTTTCAACAAACCCCAGGAAGCTCCGCCACTGGCTATCCACGAAATAGAAATAGACCCACGATCGGTTTTATCAAATAAAATCTGTTCGTATGTATAACCAGTTCTCAAAGTGTAAAATGAATTAATTCGTCCTTTCACAAAACCGCGATAGTTGTTGAATATATCATCTGACGAAATAATTTCTTTTGGATGCCTGACTTTTGCTAAATCTATTTCAAAACCTTTGGCACTATAGCCATCAATGTACTTAATGTACCTGCCGCCAATGGCAAAACCGCGGGTATTTAAATTAATACCTCCCAAATAAGCGCGATCGTAAACTTGTCTTTTAAAATCGGCATCCGTTGACAATTGCCCCCAAAGGCTATTGCCAAAAAATAAAGCCAATCCTAAAAACACAATTTTACGCATTCACCAAATTCTTAATTTCACTCTGATTAATCCCATGATGCGAGTCATGGTAAACACATTTCCCATTTTTAATTAGTAAGGCTTGCGGCGATTCGTGGTAAACACCATAGCGCTCTGCAACTTGCTGCGATAAAGCACGATTACTAATCAAATCTAAAAAGTAAACGGGTAAATCTTCTAAATCGTTGGACCAGTCCGACGACAAATTATTCCATACCATTTTACTAATTATGCAACGGGTACTATGCTTGAAAATTAAAACACCCTTACCCTCTAAAGAGTTCGCATCTATTTCATTTAATTGCGAAGCCTCGGTTAAATCTCTTCGATCCATTTAGGCTTCGAATACTTCAGCTTGCTCTACGGAACTATAAGCTGGACATTTTTCTGCTCCACCACATGATTGAAGGATTAAAATACCCATAAATAGAGCTAAAATTGCCAATACTTTTTTCATCTTATCTTCGATTATTAATTACTGCTAGATGCTTTGCAAGCAAAGTTAGCTATTTTGGGCTAAACACCTATACATATATACAAACCGGTAAAAACATATTGTGGTATTCTATGAATAAACTTTTAAGTCTACTTCCTGCATTTTGGCGAGATTACCTGGCTAAAGAAACTACTCAAACTTATTTTGAGAATTTAGATGATTTTCTAAAAGAGCAAAGAAAGACCTTAACCATCTACCCCAGTGAAGCCTTAACCTTTAGAGCTTTAGAAATTTGCCCACCCCAAAATACGCGGGTAGTTATTTTAGGCCAAGATCCTTATCACGGCGAAAACCAGGCCCATGGTTTAGCATTTTCTGTTCCCGCTGGCGAAAAGTTTCCACCATCTTTGCGCAATATTTTTAAGGAATTGAAAAGCGATTTAAATATCGACCCTCCCTTTTTTGGTGATTTGTCAAAATGGGCAGAACAGGGCGTTCTTTTGCTAAATACCGTTTTAACTGTGGAGGCACATAAAGCGGGCAGCCACCAAAATAAGGGCTGGGAAAATTTTACTGACGCCATAATTCGCAATCTTTCGGAACGAGAAAAGCAGCTTATTTTCATTCTCTGGGGCAGCTTTGCCCAGAAAAAAGCCACCCTAATCAATCAAAATAAACATGCCATTATTAGTAGCGCACATCCCTCGCCTCTTTCGTCCTATCGCGGTTTCTTTAATTCTAAACCATTCTCGGCCTGCAATAAGCAACTGAGCGAATGGCACTTAAAACCCATCGACTGGTCCTTATAAATGCGCTACCTCCTCCTCCTTATTTTTTGCAATATTTCTTTGCTGGCGCAGATGCCTACCTATCAACTCATCTGCGAAAGCATAAGCGACGAAAAATACCTAAGCACGGTTTTAGAAAAAAACTTGGGTAAGGAAAAATTAACCTGTGCCCAAGCGCTACAAATTTTGCAAAAAGAAGGCTATTGGTTAGCCCAATGTGAGGAGAAAGATAGCCTCCTAATTTTAAGCCCCAAAACTCAAATGCAACTGGGTGAAATAGAAATTGAGGAAACAAGCTTTTTAGAAGAACTCGATCTAAAAGGGGGTAACAGAAAAGCGCCTCTTAGTCAAGCAAATTTGGAATTCAATTTAAGTGATATTCTTAAAAAGTACGATGACCTTGGTTATCCCTTTGCCTATATACATTTTAAGGATTATGAGCTGAAAGACAATAAATTAAACGCTACGGTACTCGTAAATCCTGGGCCACAAATTAGCCTCGATTCGCTAGTGATTTTAGGTTACAATAAAATTGTTAAGGGCTTATTAAAATATGAAATCGGTTACCGTAAAGGCATGCCTTATTCCGATCAACGACTGCAAAAAATTGAAAAGAACATTCTTACTCTGCCCTATCTCAATGCCAAACGCGCTCCCGCAGTAGCTTTCTTTAAAAAAAATAGCATACTTTATTTATATCTAGAAAAAGCCAATAATAATCAAGTAACGGGTATTGTAGGACTCAATACCGATAGTGAAGGGCGCAGCACCCTAAACGGCGATTTTCAATTGGCCTTGCAAAATACTTTCAACCGCGGGGAAGAGATTGGCATCCGTTGGCGACGCCCCGACGAATCGGCCGAGGATTTTAATCTCAATTTTGGCTATCCCTTTCTTTTAAATAGTCCCATAGGCCTCAGTACCCAATTATCAATTTTTAGGCAAGATTCGAGTTTTGTTAATCGCAAGTTTAAGGGCCAAGCTTCGTATTGGTTAGCTCATAGTTCCTACTTTTTGGCAGCACTTGAATTCACTAGCTCATCTGCCTTGAGCGATATGGAAAACAGCAATTTTGGCAATTTAAACGACTTTCGCACTACCCGTTTTAAACTAGGGGTAGACCTCAGCACCCTCAATAATCGTGTAGTTGCCAGCTCGGGTTATCGTTTTTTAGCCCTCGCACTTAGTGCAGATCGGCAAAGTGATGGAAGCACTGTTCGTCAATATGGCTGGGAGATTCAGGCGGAAAATTATTGGAACTTTAGCGGTAATTGGGTCTATTTTTCTGGATTACTATCAGAAGCATTGTTTTCTGATGAACTTTTTGATAATGAACTTTTCCGTTTGGGTGGAATAAAAACTTTGCGCGGTTTTAATGAATTAAGTCTTTTTAGCAGCGCCTACGGAGTCGTACAAAATGAAATGCGCTACATGCTTGGCAAACGCGATTACCTTAGCCTTTTTAGTGACCTTGCTTATACCGAAAAAAAAGAAGGTGCCGCAATTAACGCCAACTGGCACCTGGGTTTGGGAACAGGAATTAACTTTCAAACCAAAGCAGGGATATTCTCGTTATTTTTAGCAGTAGGAAAAAGTAACCGTGATAATTTCGACTTTAGAAACACCAAGGTTCACCTCTCTTACATTAATACTTTTTAACCTAAGATCTAAAGGAAATTAGGTGTTGAAAAAATTAAAGCGCTATAATTTCCCTTAAATTTGCCGCAATGCCTAGAAGTCTACTCTTTCTACTTTTCTCACTGCTCGTTCTTAGCAGTTGTCGCGGACCACAAGGTTTGCAAAGTAATAATTTAGCCTATCTATATAACCCTCAAAACATGGCGCTGCGGCCGCATTACCGCATAGAGCATTTAAGCGATACCATGAGTCGAGTTTTTTACCGCCTTAAAAGTTCAGAATTATTATACACCCGCGCGAGCGAAGGAGATGATTATAAGGCTGGTTTTAAAATTGAATATCAAGTACTAAAAAACATCGAAAGCTCGATTATACTTGATATAGACAGCCTGAGCTTTGTTGATTTGGCTGCCAAGGTTCCCAATAAAATTATTAGTGGCTACTTCGATATTAAAACACCCGAGCTAGACAACGATGAAAACAATAAAGTACTCTTTGTTAAGCTAACCGATTTAGGCCGAGGCTCCTCTTTCACTAATTTCTTAGCCATAGAAAAAGCGAGTATTAATGGCGCTAGCTATTACGTTTTAAAAGACCCCGAAGGCAATATTATTTTCAGTAATCACATCCCTGCTGACGTTCCTTTTAAACTAGAGCACAGTCTTTTAAGACCCAAATACTATTTCGTTAGTCATTATAACCGAGAGTTTCCTCTGGCACTTCCGCCCTATTCTAGCCAAAATAGTGCAAGCTTCGAGTTAAAACCAGATACCACTTTTTTAGTGCACGCGGATAGTTTAATAAGCTTATCCAATAGGGGATTTTATCACTTTCGTTTAGATACCACTCAATGGGAAGGCTTCACTATCTATTCCTTTTACCGTCATTTCCCCTTGGTGGGAGAATTTCAGGATATGGCCGAGCCCTTGCGTTATCTAACTACTCAGAAAGAATACGAAGGGATGTTGGCTGCAAAATCGGACCCGGAAGCCTTACGCATGTGGATCGAAGCTTTCTGGAAAAGCAGAGCGGGTCAAGAAGAACGGGCTAAAACCTTAATTGCTGGATTTTATCAAAGAGTGGAAGAAGCCAATCGGCTTTTTAGCTCCTATCAAGAAGGTTGGAAAACCGACCGCGGCATTATCTTTATCATTTATGGCCCTCCCACAAAGGTCTATCGCTCTTCCGCGGGTGAAGGCTGGGTTTACGGAAATGAAAGTTCTACTTTATCTTACTATTTCAGCTTTATCAATTTAGATAATCCATTTTCGGATAACGATTATGAATTAGAACGCTCTGCTCAGTACCGCTATGGCTGGGGACAGGCCATTGAATCGTGGCGAAAAGGACATATTTATAATTCGAAAGACATTCGCAGAGAACAAGATGCACAAGACCAACTCCAACAACGAAGCCGAAATCCTATGTGGTATTAGGCCCCTGCTCGAAGCTATTGAAGCAGGCACAGAAATCGATAAAATTTACCTCCAACAAAACCTGCAAGGCCAGCTTTTCAAGGAGCTTTGGGATATTTTAAAAACTAGTAAACTGCCTTATGCCGTGGTTCCTAAGTCTCGCTTAGATAAGTTTACCCGTAAAAACCATCAAGGCGTTGTAGCTCACATTAGCGCCGTTACTTCCGTAGATTTGAAAGAGGTGGTGCAGTCTACCTTCGAAAAAGGGGAAGATCCCTTAATTGTTATTCTCGACCGAGTTAGTGACGTGCGTAATTTTGGGGCCATCGCTCGTACGGCAGATGCGGTTGGCGCCCATGCCATCGTGGCCACCACAAAAAATTCGGCTTCGGTTAATCTCGATGCGATGAAAGCTTCTGCCGGAGCACTAAACCACTTACCTCTTTGCAAAGAATCCAATCTTAACGAAACAGTTACTTGGCTGCAAATGAGCGGAATTCGTGTGGTAGCCTGTAGCGAAAAAACCCAAACTAACAGTTTCGACTCCGACCTTACTGGTCCCCTAGCGATAATAATGGGTTCGGAAGATAAAGGCATAGCCCCCGAACGCTTAAAAGCGGCTGACCTAGTAGTTAAATTACCCATGCTCGGAAAAGTAGGATCCTTAAATGTATCAGTTGCCGCGGGAGCGGTGCTTTATGAAGTAGTACGACAAAGAAGTTTAATGGACTAAAATTACGATGAAGAAATTTATATTCAGCTTAGTTACTCTATTATCAACGATTGTTGCACAGGCCCAATACAACTGCATGGATACCAAGCAGGCCATTAGTGCTATGAGTAGCCCTAGCATTAACAATAATGCGAAAAGCGACACTTTTGATATTCAACATTATCAAATCAATCTCGATTTAACGGGCATTGCCAATCAGATTTTCAAGGCCGATGCTAAGATCTTTTTCAATCCTAAAATTTCGGGCGCCACCAAGCTTAATTTAGATTTACATCTACTGCAAGTGGACTCTATCATTTACATAGATGGGAATGGGCAGGCTAATAGCAACTTTACCTTTACTTATAACGATTCCCTGCTCAGTGTGGATTTTGACCCTTCAGTGAACCTTAGTTCAAGTTTAGATTACCTGCACATCTACTACAGTGGTTATCCAAAAACCGATGCCTCCAACTGGGGTGGCTTTCATGCGGCGCAAGGCTATTATTACAATTTGGGCGTGGGCTTCGCCTCCAACCCACATACTTTTGGGCGCGCCTGGTTTCCTTGCTACGACAACTTTGTAGAGAAATCCAGCTATGCGATTTCCGTAAAAAGCAAAAGTCCTCTAGTGCCCATGCTTATTGGCGATAGCATTTCACGCGTGCCCCTTGTGGGAGATACGATTTTAAGCAACAGCTATTTAAGCGAAGAAATCCCAACCTATTTAGCCAGTTTTGCTTTAGCTAATTATCAGTTTCTAGAAGATACCGTGCAAGGAATTGAAGGAGTTAAATCTATTCTTCTCGCCGCCAAGGCCGCTGATACGGCTAATTTGAAAAGCTCTTTCCAAAACCTCAAAGCCACTTTCCATGCTTTTGAAGACTATTTCGGTGCCTACCGTTGGCCCCGCATTGGCTATGCCGCTACCACCGTGGGAGCCATGGAACACGCTACCAGCATTCACTACCCTATTAGCCTTATAAATGGCAACCTTTCGGGCGAAGATATTATGGCGCATGAACTGGCTCATCATTGGTTTGGCAATCTCATTACCTGTGAAAGCGCCGATGATATGTGGATTAACGAAGGGATGGCTGAGTTTAGCAGTCATCTTTACCAAGAAAAAGTTTACGACCGCGCTCGCTATTTGGAAGTAGTGAGATCTAATGCTTGGGCCGTTTTAAATAATGCACACAAGCAAGATGGTGGAGTTTTCCGTCCGCTTTATGCCATGCCCCACGAATATGTTTACGGATTTCATACCTATCAAAAAGGAGCCATGGTGGGCCATAATTTACGTCACTATTTAGGCGACAATTTATTCTTTAGTACACTCGATAGCATTTTTAGCAGATACGCTTATCAGAACCTATCTAGCGCAAGCTTTTTAGCGGAACTGCAGGCTATTAGCGGTCAAGCCAAGATAAGTGACTTCGGTACCGATTGGATTTACAATGCCGGCTTCCCTCAATTTTCAGTCAACGATTGGAGCTATTCCGCCAGCAACCAGCAAGTGAATTTTCAATTGAAACAACGTTTATATGAAGCCCCTGCTTATCATAATAATGTACCTGTTGATGTAAGCTTCTTTGGCGCCAATGGCCAAATCCTGCATCACAACTTTAGCCATAGCGGCGCCTTAAGTGCGCACAACTTCAGCCTCAATTTCGCACCAGTGGCTGTTTTAGCCTCCTACAGTGGTGGCCTTCTCACCGCAACGGGAGTAGATCACTTAAATATTGCAGCGAGCGGTGCGCAAGTAGCGGCCTACAGCCAGATAACTATTAATTGCGATAATTATGTAGACTCCGGTTCGGTAATTTTAATGCAGCATTTGGTAAAGGCAGAAAAGCAGTCGGCCAACGCTTTCGATTTTCGTCTGGCAAGCCAGCGCTATTTCACCATTCAAAAAATAGGCTTAGCCCAATCCACTTTAAAAGGGGAAATTCGCTTTGAAGGCAGCAATGGTAAAGCGGAAGAAGCACTTCTCCAAAATGGCAACGATTCGCTGGTACTTTTATTCCGCGCTAAAGGCAGTAAGCAATGGAATATCTATCCTTATCAAACCAAGAAAGTCGCCAGCAGTAATTCGCGTATCGGTAGCTTTGAACTAAGCCAAGTGGAGAATGGCGACTACGTTTTCGCAAATACTGCAGAGAGTATTAGCATTATTTCCGAGCCTGCAGCAAAGAAATATTATGAGTTTTTCCCTAATCCCAGTAAAGGTTTTATAACGATAAAAAATAAGGGAACGGACCCCGATGTTTTTGTGCAGATATTTAACCAGCGTGGCAGCCTGGAAATGGTTAAAAGCTTTAGTAAGGAGAATCATGACAAAATGCAAATCGACCTGGGTTCGCTCAAAGCAGGACAATATGTAATTAAGATTAATGAGTATAGCTATCAGCTTTTGAAGTTGTAGGCCATTTGACGCCTAAACTTTTTATTGCTGCAACATCTTCATGATCCCGATGGGTCTTTTCTTTTTTATTAAAAATCTAAGGCTCTAATGCACAGTTGCACTCACCTTATTTAGTATTTTAGGGAAATCTATTTCTGATACTATGAAACACATTTTATTGAAGCCAAAACGCAGCTTAATTGCTAGTGACTTTGCTTTCTTGGCGAAAATCCCCCTAATCCCCAATCAGTATATCTGGAAAGAAAAACGCGGGAAATTAGCGCTACTTAAAGACCAAAGCAGTAAAAACCTCTTACTACTTACTAACCAAGAAGGCTTTTTAAAGCAATATGATAAGTATTATCAACTGTACTTTGAAGTAAGCGATCTTGAAGCCACCCCTAATTTAGAGTCTTATGATCTTCTTTATGGTGAACATGGCATCAGTCAGGCCTTATCCGAGGAAGACTTTGAAAACTCCGAAGATCTTGATGATTCTGAAATAGAATCCTAAGCAGAGTTTCTAGTTAACCTGAGTTCAACCTAAAATTATAGCCTCAGATTTTCAATAAAAGGAAAAGACTAGTCTGGATCGCGCAGCTGTAGCGGGCTACAGCAAATGAACTAGACGCAGGATTTTCGCTTTTATTGGAAAAAACTTCTAAGCCTCTTCTAAAAAGCAGTTTTTGGCGCCTTAGCCCTTCGCAATAGCCCGCTATTGCTTCAGCGCTTCGGCTTAAAACCAGCTATTTACAAGAGGTCTGAGGCCTAATTTTACATCGAACTCAGGTTAGTTAATCAGGGTACTTAATCCGCACGTGGTAGATGTTCATTAACATCTTCTTGAAAATCTTTTTAACGCTCCTTATCTCCCGTAAGGTGATGGGAGCGTTTTCAAATTGTCCATCATTAATCTGATGATCAATCAGTCTTTCCACCAATTGGTCAATTTTATCGTGGTCGGGATTCTGAATACTGCGCGAAGCCGCTTCCACAGTATCGGCCATCATTAAAACCGCCGTTTCCTTAGAAAAAGGTTTTGGTCCTGGATAAGTAAAGCGCTCACTGGCGGCTTTATCTTCAGGGAAATCGCGGATGTATTGTTTGTAGAAATACATTACCATAGAAGTTCCGTGGTGGGTACGAATAAAATCAATAAGCAAGTCCGGTAACGCATTGCGTTTCGCCAAAGAAATTCCCGCGCTAACATGACCAATTATTATTTCGGCACTTTCCTCAAAGCTGAGCTCATCGTGAGGATTAATACCCGTGCTCTGGTTCTCAATGAAATACATGGGACTTTGCATTTTCCCAATGTCGTGGTACAAGGCTCCAGTGCGTGCTAATAAAGCATTTCCACCGATGGCAATAATGGCATTCTCGGTTAAGTTGGCTACCTGCATGCTATGTTGAAAAGTACCAGGCGCAGTTTCCGCTAGCTCACGTAAAAGCGGATTATTGGTATCACTAAGCTCCAAAAGAGAAATCTCTGAAACAAAACCAAATATCTTTTCTTGGAAGTAAATTAAGGGGAAAGAAATCAGCGTAAGCAAACCATTACCCACGAAATAAGCAAAAACACCGTAGTCGATGGTTTTCACACTACCCTCTTGTAATATCGCCAAGCTGAAATAGGAAACAGCATAGACCAAGGTGATTTTTCCACCAGTTAAAAAGAGGTCTTTCCGACGGTATAGGTTATTTACCATCAATACCGAAAATACGCCCGCCACAATTTGTAGGAAGATAAATTCAAAACTATTAGGCACCTGAAAACCAATGATTAACATCGCTACAAGATGTACGAAAAGGGCTAAGCGTGTTTCAAAGAAAGAACGCATAACCATCGGTAAAATGGCAAAGGGTATGAGATAAATTAAGCCCGCATTAAAGGAGAGAACAATGCTTGCCAATAAAACCATGAGGAGAATATTGACCAAAATAAAAGTAAGACGGCTGATGTCTTCTAATACCAATTTATCGAACTGATTAAGGAAGGCAAAGAGCACAAAAAGGAGGATTCCCACCAATAGTATTTGTCCGCTAAGCAAGCTATAATAAGAACGTACCCCGCTTAACGAACCTTCGTAAACAGATTTAAGGGAGTTCAATTTGGCGAAGCGTTCATCGTCTACCAAGTTACCTTTTGCAATTATCAGCTCACCGCTTAAAACCGCTCCCCTACTGGGTAATATTTGATCGAGTTGATTTTGTAAGTACTTCTCGCTGCGTTCTTTTTCATAAAAAACATTATAGCGAATATTGGCGGCCAAACGAGCCATTAAAAAACCCGCCTGCTCTTCGCTAAGGCTATCTTTTATGCGTCCACGGATTTTTTCCACCACGCTTTGAATGCCATAAAACTGACTCAGCTCAACCGGCTGACTCACTTTATCTTTTACCAAAAGCACCTGACCAAAGTCTTCAAAAAAAGGATCGTCATTCGGTTGAAGAACACCAATTTTATAAAACTCATTCAGATTAAACTCGCCTAAAGACTGCAATTTGGCATAAAGCCCATCATTTAAACTATCCTGAAAACGACCTTCTTTGCGCGCTTCTGCCCAAGCAGTGGCTAAATCTTCTTTAAAAGTGGCAATGGCCTTCGCACTAAAGGCATCATCGAATTTTAAAAAAATGGTTTTTTGCAAGCGTGTTTTTAAGATTTCCTCTTTTAAAGCAGCTTCAGACTTTAAGATGGAGAAGTCGAAAGGGGCTACCAAATTCTCATGAAGCCAAGGCTTACCCTTCTGAAACTCATACTTAAACTGAACTTCACGCGGACTGAGGTAAACAATAAAAATCAAGGAAACCACAAAAAGCAAGGTGATTGAGATTTGTGTCTGATAGTTTTGTAGATATAATAATAGTTTTCTCATGCCCAAAGGGAAAATAAAGAGGCTTATTTTGTTTAATTTCGCCCACATTGCTAAGTAAAGACAAATCTTAGAATACCACCAATGAATCAGTCCAACTGGAACTATAAATTTCATTTTTCACCCTTAACGGGAGATGGTATTCTGCACTCTCAAATACACAAACACAATTTCACATGAAAGAAGTAGTAATCGTATCTGCGGTTAGAACGCCTATTGGCGGATTTTTAGGAAGCCTTTCTTCTTTAAGCGCTACCCAATTAGGATCCATCGCGATTAAAGGCGCTTTAGACAAAATCAACTTAGGTCCCAATGAAGTACAAGAAGTACTAATGGGTAATGTATTACAAGCGGGCGTTGGCCAGGCTCCTGCTCGTCAGGCCGCTATGGGCGCAGGTTTACCAAACACTGTTCCTTGTACAACGGTTAATAAAGTATGCTCTTCGGGCATGAAAGCTATTATGCAAGCCGCGCAAGCCATCGCTTTAGGTGATGCCGATGTAGTGGTTGCCGGTGGTATGGAAAGCATGAGTAATGTTCCCCATTATTTAGATGGCCGTGGAGGCGTTAAATTAGGCGACATTAAAATGAAAGACGGTCTTTTACGCGATGGTTTAATCGACGTTTACGGATCGGTTCACATGGGAAATTGCGCGGAGCTTTGTGCCAAAGACATGAAATTTAGCCGTGAAGAGCAAGATGCTTTTGCCTTAGAAAGCTATCGTCGTAGCGCCGACTCCTGGGAGCAGGGACGTTTTGCTGAAGAAGTTATTCCGGTAACGATTCCCCAACGTAGAGGTGATGCTATTGTAGTAGAGCGCGACGAGGACGTTTTTAAAGTAAATCCCGCCAAGGTGCCTACTTTACGCCCCGTATTCGATAAAGATGGTACCGTTACAGCTGCGAACGCTTCGAATCTTAATGATGGTGCGGCAGCCTTAGTATTAATGTCGGCCGAAAAAGCAGCAAGCTTAGGTCTTAAGCCTTTAGCAAAAATTAGTGCTTATGCAGATGCGGCCCATGAACCAGAATGGTTTACCACTGCACCTGCGAAGGCTTTACCAAAAGCTTTAGCCAAAGCAAATGTGGATATTAAGGATGTGGATGCCTTCGAATTAAACGAAGCCTTTTCGGTAGTAGGTTTAGCGAATATTCAAATCTTAAATATTGATCCTGCTAAAACCAATGTTAACGGTGGCGCGGTATCTATGGGTCATCCCTTAGGCGCTTCTGGTGCTCGTATTATTATCACTTTGATGAATGTATTGAAGCAAAATAATGGTAAAATTGGCGCAGCGGGTATTTGCAACGGCGGTGGCGGTGCTTCTGCAATGGTAATTGAAAACCTAGGCTAAAAATATGCTAAAAGGCATTTGCGGGTTAAGTGTTATACCCATGCGCCTGGAGCCAGCGGACACCGCGGAAATGGTAAACCAGGTAATTTTTGGTGAGAGCTACGATGTTTTAGAACAACGGAAGAAATGGTTGCGTATTCGTCTTCATCACGATCGTTATGAAGGTTGGATTGATCGCAAGCAGTTTGAAGCCTTGGACGAAAAGCAAGCGGAGTGGCACGCCAAATGCAAAAAGCCGATTAGCAGCGATTTAATAGAATTGATTTCCCGAGAAGACAGCGGAAGTTTCTTCCCTATCTTCTTGGGTTCTTTTTTACCCGGTTTCAGCGAAAAATCACCCATTCGCATCGCTGAAACCAAGTTTAAATTTAGCGGTGCCTTCATCCATAAGAAGCAAAGCCGTGAGCAACTAATAGAAGTTGCTTTCCAATATTTACATGCCCCCTATCTCTGGGGTGGCCGCAGTCCATTTGGTATCGACTGTTCGGGCTTTAGCCAGATGGTTTACCGTATTTGCGGTTACAATATTCCCCGCGACGCCTGGCAACAAGCTCAAATTGGCGAAACCCTTAGTTTCATTGAAGAATCGGAACCCGGCGATCTGGCTTTTTTCGATAATAATGAAGGGAAGATTATTCACGTCGGCATCATTTTAAAAGATAACTACATCTTACATGCCAGCGGTAAAGTGCGTTTAGACCGCCTCGACCAATCGGGTATTTACCACGCCGATGATAAAGTACATACCCATCGATTGAGGGTGATTAAGAAGATTATTTAAGTCTTGAGACCGCTGGTCGCGTTGTAGTGAGTAATGAGATTGGAATTTTACTAGACTGACTATCAGTCCTCTGGAATTTAATTTGATTTGTAATTCGGTGGGAAAGCAAGTGCTTTGCGGAGAGGAAATTCGGTTGAAATTCGATCCTAATTAGATGCAGTGATGACGAGCTGCGGCAGCTGCGGATTCTAAATACCATAAAATAAAAGGCCTGTAGGGCCGACATCTCAATTCATAGCATTCTTTTGTCTGATTTTTTATTTCTGAAGATTCACGGCAAATGGCCTATAGAACGTTTTTTTAATCCGCCACCATACGCCAAATCTGCCTTCACCCATGTGGCAAAACCTGCTGTTTGCTGTACTTGAAATCTGAGATTTTAATTTTAAGCCGAACATAGATTGAAGGGCATTAACTGAAATTTAATTATATACCAACTATTGGTATATTTGATTAAAACGAAACAATGGCAAAAAACACTTCCATCCTTATCGGTGATTATTTCACTTCCTTTATTGAGAGTCAGGTGAAGTCTGGAAAGTACTCTTCTGCTAGTGAGGTGGTTAGAGCAGCTTTACGACTATTTGAAGAGGGGGAGTCCAAAAAGGCAAGCTTGATAAAAGAGCTAAAGAAGGGCGAAGAATCGGGTTTTATCGAAAACTTTGATCGAGAAGAGTTTTTAAAGACTATGAATCGCTAAGACACTAAGGCCAATTGATGAAGTACCGCATCAGTGCAGAAGCGCACAATGATTTACAAAGTATTTGGCTTTACACTAATGAAAAGTAGTCTGCAGAACAACCTAATCGGTACTTTAATCTTATCATGGATGAAATTGAATTCATTTGTGAAAGTCCCCATTCTGGAAAAAATTACGAGGCAATTCGAAAGGGCTATTTCAAAGCGCGGGTAAAATCTCATTTCATCTTTTATAAAATAAATCAAGTCCGAGAAGAAATTGAAATTATTAGAGTTCTTTATCAAAGAATGGACATCGATACTAGATTAAATGATTGAAAATTATATAGTTGCAAACTTTCGTCTGTTTAATTGATTATTTCTAAACTATGGGGCTGCTAGCGAACAGCAGTATTGAAATTCGGTGGGAAAAGAAGTGGATAGCGGAGTGGGAAATTAGTGCGAAATCCATTGTTTATGGATAGGCTCAAATGAGCTGCGGCAGCTGCGATTTCTCGGTAGTATCGAACAATAATTCATTAACCAAGCTGCAGCAGCTGCGGATTCTAAATACCATAAAATAAAAGGCCTGTAGGGCCGACATCTCAATTCATAGCGTTCTTTTGTCTGATTTTTTATTTCTGAAGATTCACGGCAAATGGCCTTAATAACGTTTTTTTAATCCGCCACCATACGCCAAATCTGCCTTCATCCGCGTTTCAAAACCTTTTGCCTAGGTTCGCGAAGACAACAAAGGCCGATTGTATAATATTAGCATCATCCTAAACTTGTTTCAGGATTTTTTTTGACCATAGTCAGATTCCCCTATTCTTTCAAACACGATTCACTTCATTATATTTTATTTCCCCAAAAGCCTAATAATCCGCAGAAGTTCTACTATTATAGTCTAGCCCAAATCGTCCAAAAAACGAACTACGAAGGGGTTACATGATGAGATTAACTGAAGTATCTCTCCTACCCTAAAATTCAAGGCATTCTTATTGCTAACTCAGATTTCCAATTTGTTAATTTCAATTTTTAAGGAAACCCATCTAAAGAAAACTAATTTTAAGCATGCGAAATATTTTACTTTTAGCCTCAATTATCTTTCTGCTGGCTTGCCATAAAGAAGAAAAAAACGAAAGCCTCTCCGCTTATTTCCCACCCGACCACATCTTTGAAAAAGGCTATGCCGTAAAATACTACAGCCTCTTTAAACCCAGCAACCCAGACCAAGAATCTGCCATTCGCATTAGCTACGTGACCTATCAAAAAAGCGATGCTTCTCATTTCAGTTCTCATGTATACAATGCTGGCTTCGAGCTAACGGGTAGCAAATACTATCGCATCGGAGGAGATGATCTCTACCTCGATTCTTCCTTTTACTACCCCAATGAGGATACACTTAAAGTGGAAATTATTGCAGCGCATTCAAAAAGCTGGCAGCCAGGGATACAACCTCTTTATATAGAAAGCTACCAGTACCAAAGTGAGGCTTATCGTTACGAAGTAAAGCAAGAGGAAATGGGCGATACGAACATCGCGGGGGAAAAAGCCAAGTATTTTGTTTTGGAGCGAAGCTATCGCAATGTGAAGACTGATTCCGTGGTAAGTTCCAACCGAGCCATTGAAATTTACCGACCCAATATTGGTTTCTGGTCATCTTACGAAAGTAGTGAGGGGGGCAGCTATAGTGGCGAGTTGATTGAGCAAATGCCTTTAGATACTTTCCTCTTGCGTGCTGATCACGGTGAAAAAAGAGTGGCTTATATTGATCCCGCGGAAAGCCTCGGGGGCGATGCTGATTTTAAACTCTGTGGCAGCGAAAAAGCCATTGCAGATTATTATAATGGCGATCCTGATGCGGGCTTCCTCTATGGAAAAAAGAAAATGTTAAGCATCATCAAGCAACAGCTACAAGAAGAAAAATTGGGTAGCGAAGATGGTATGCTCACCTATCGTTTTGTAATAAGCTGTGAAGGCAAAGCAGGGCGATTTATTGCCCAAGGTTACGATTTCGACTATCAAGCCAAGGACTTCGAGGCGCCCACCGTTAATCATCTTTTGGATATTTTACTCAGTTTAAAAACTTGGCAACCCTGCGTTATTCGGGGCGAAAACCGCGACTCTTACGCCTATCTAACCTTTAAAATAAAAGACAATGAGATCATTGATATTCTCCCTTAAGGCTTGCCTCCTTCTCAGTCTTTTAAGTTGCCAAGCCGACTACGATTGGTATCAGCGAGACTTTAGTGCTGAGGAAAAAATTACCTACGCTAAAAGCCTTAGCAATGGCGTAGGCTATTATTACCAAGGTACAGTACCCGAGCAATTCCACATTAAAGAAGCCATGAAACTCGATACCAGTAATGGCGATTACTGGCGCGAATTAGGAACTTCTCGCGTAAAGCGCGGCCTTGCGGCAGAAATGCAATACTATTATGGCAAAGCCGCAGAACTCAAACCCGAACCTTGGGCGGGGTTTCGAGGCTACCTCTACCTCTATTTTTATCGCGATTATCTGAGAGCTATTGCCGACTTCAACCTGACTGATTCTGTAACTAAATCAGTTGGCTATTCACAAGGGCAAAATCACGATTATATGCGCGGCATTGCCTATTACGGACTCAAAAATTACCCGCAAGCCCTACACTCTTTATCCCTTCATATTGATAGCACCGTTGCCAAAGAGGGCGAAGAATGGGTAGATGCTTTTGCGGTTTTATACCGCGCTTTGACTTATGAAAAGTTAGGCGACGACATTAAAATGAAAGCAGAGTTAGAGCGGACCTTGCGAATTTATCCCACTTTGGCAGATGCCTATTTTCATTTGGCTCGTTTAGCTTTTCGGAAAAATGATAACGCCGAGGCGCAGAAATTAATTAAAGAAGCGGAAAGAAATTATAAAGACGGCTATTTCCACAATAGGCCTTATGTTGAAGTTTTGGAACAGATTTACGCAGAAGATATTAATTCCCTTTCCGCGAGCATCGAACAAAATTTGTTGAAACTAAAAGATGAGCCACTCAAGATGTTTCCCGATTAAAATGTAAATTGAGCACTTACAATATTGCCTATGTCACTAGCTGTTTTTCAGATTGATCCTTTTGATGGAATTGAGATTCCCTTCTTTGATGTAGGCGTTTCGGCGGGCAAACCTTCTTATGTTTCCGAATATTTTGAAGACACCATTAATTTAAATCGTGAATTAATTCGCAACCCGAAATCGAGTTTTTGCGTGCGTGTTAGCGGGCAATCTATGGTTGGGGCTGGCATTGATGATGGTGATCTTCTTATTGTAGACAAAGAAAAACAAGCACAAAATCAAAGTATTATTCTCGCAGTAATAAACGGTGAGTATACCGTAAAGCGCCTTTTAATTGACGGGGAAGACTTTTACCTCCTCCCCGAAAATCCCGCTTTTGAAAAACTTAAAATCACCCAGTTTATGGACTTCCGCATTTGGGGAGTAGTAAGTGGGCTGATTAAAAAAATTGATTAAGACTTTAGCAATTCCTTAATCTTAGCCTCAATTTCTTTGGGTTCTGTTTTAGGGGCGTATCGCTCTACAGGATAGCCATCTTGGTCCACCAAAAACTTCGTGAAATTCCATTTTATACCGCTGGTTAATAAACCGCCCTTTACTTTTTTAAGGTATTTAAAAACCGGGTGAGTATCGCTGCCGTTTACTTTAATCTTCTCCGTAAGGGGAAAAGTTACACCGAAATTAATCTTACAAGTCTCTTCTACCGTTTCATTGCTTTCTGGTTCCTGACCTAAAAACTGATTGCAAGGAAAACCTAAGACCACCAAACCCTGATCTTTGTATTTCTGATGCAGCGCTTCCAAACCATCGAACTGTGGCGCTAAACCACATTTGGTAGCGGTGTTTACGATTAGTAAGACCTTACCTTTATAGTCTTCCATCTTCATCTCTTTGCCCTGCGGGTTCTTTACCGAAAGAGCATAAAAGTCTTTATTTGTTGCCATGTCTATATTTTGTAAGAATTACTTTTTATTTGTGCTGCAAAGTACGTCGAAGCTATGAGAATAGAATTATTGATGATAGGTAAAACTAATGAAGCCGCGGTGGCAAGCTTGGAGGACAAGTATTTCGGCCGTTTGCAACATTATTGGCCTTTTGAAGCCAAGGTAATTGCCGATATAAAGAATACCAAAAAGCTTACGCAAGATCAGATCAAAGATCAAGAAGGTCAGAAAATACTAGCGGAAAAAAAGGCGGGCGATTTACTGATTCTTCTCGATGAAAAAGGCAAAGAATTCCATTCCCGTGGCTTTGCACAGCAATTGCAAACTTGGTTTAATCGAAGTCCCAAACGCATTGTCTTTTGTATTGGCGGAGCTTATGGCTTTTCGCCTGATGTCTATGCTGCCGCAGAGGGCAAAATCTCCCTTTCTAAAATGACCTTCTCCCATCAGATTATTCGCGCCATTTTCGCGGAGCAAATTTACCGAGCCGCCACTATTTTGAAGGGCGAGCCTTATCATCATGATTAATAAGTTTATTTTTTTAGCACACATTTAAATAGACCCAATCTTTTAGTGATCTGCGAACAAAATAAACGCCGCAGTAGAACGGCGGAAGCTATTTTTAAAAATGATCAGCGCTTCGCCATTCGCTCAGTTGGTTTAAGTCCTAAAAGCGACCGTAAGATTCGCGAGAAAGATATCATTTGGGCAGACCTGATACTGGTAATGGAAACTCGCTACCGCAATAAGCTTATGGAAAGCTATCCGCTAATTGACATGCCCGAGATTGAAATCCTCCACATTCCTGACGACTATGAATTTATGGATGCAGAATTAATTAGCTTACTAGAAGATGGGGTCAACCATGTGATCATTGACAAGTTTGGCCTTTGAATAAGAAGTCACAAGCAACTTAATAATGCTTTGTCTTGGATAGACTAAGCATTTTGTTATGAATTAACAAGATCCAGAAACGGCTTACCCATGACAGATTAAATTTTTCATCCGTTTTCTTAATCCTATTCCTCGTCAAAAATATGATTATCAATATGTTATGTCGTTCGTTTTTTGGTTACGAACGCTTGTCCTCTTTCAGAGGAGTTCGTGAATTCCGCTGCGCTCCAGTAGATCAAAAAAGAACCAAAAAAATCAAGGCTCCAATTC
>TARA_R110001592_G_scaffold43005_1_pt1 | contig 126850 bp, 95 predicted proteins | sample TARA_R110001592 | Tara Oceans TARA_R110001592 (sample SAMEA4398387) | marine metagenome | biome: Polar Biome; feature: [SRF] surface water layer (ENVO:00010504); material: water (ENVO:00002006), including particulate matter (ENVO:01000060) such as... | depth 5 m
AAGCATGTAGAAATGAAGCGTGCGAACCGAATCGATATCATTATCTACATCTATCAACCTTCCAAGATGTAAAAATCCGGAATCTGGCGCTTCCTGAAAAGCCCAAATATGGTTTCGGTCGGCAGAGTCGTTCAAATGGTAATAAGAGCGCATCCAAATGCTATCTCCTTGAGGGGTGAATTTGTATGCTGAGATAGGAAAATTCCCAGGAAGCACTTGAATATCGCCAGCTACATAGAAATTACCATCACTGGTTCTTATCAAATCCTCAAACCGAAAATAAGGCAACTCAGGTCCAGTGGCGGTGTCGTAAACAACTTGTCCTGAAGTATCAATACGACCAAGCCTCATCCTCGTGGGGTACGCATAGTTTATCGTATTTGGCCAAAATCCTAAAATTTCCATCCGAGCAAAACTATAGGTACCATTCCCATTATCTAAAGCGGCAATGTTTTGACTACCCAAATCCTGATTGAAGGGGTAAAACCATTTTAAGGCCCCAGTTTGGAGGTCGATACGCGCGGAAAAGGAATGATCGGTATTAGATTGAGTCGGAACATAATGGTTCGCTCTACCAGTCACCAAACAGGATCCGTACTGGTCAATAACTAAATCATCACCATAATAACCGCCATTCATGCCTGGAATTGTATCGGGGATTCTAAGCTCCCAAATCGGGTTAAAAGCCGTATCAAATTTGGCAACCCATAAATCATATTTAGTATAGTTGGTCAACCTGAAAAGTAATCCTGTTACAATAAAAGTCGAATCAGTATCAAAAACGAAGTCATAAACTTCAGGTGTTCCACCTTGATATTCTAGATGTTTTGCGGTAACTAAAGTATCCAGATTATGATTAAACTTAGTAAATCGTACAAAAGCGGAATCATTCCGAATGAAATCTGTCTGGGCTAAAAAATAGGACCCTCTGTTGGCTTTTAAACACTTAAAACAGGGAGAAACCCTTCTTACGGAATCCGGTGATTCATAATAATCATAGGATTTATAGAAGGTTTTAACACCTGTGCTATCGAATAATCCAATCTGTAAAAGTCCTAAGGAGTCCTGATCTTCATCAGCTATCACCATGTCATTATCTACAAAGAGTAAAGCTGGTCTATTTGCTCCACCAAAGTTTAGGTCCGTTCGGCTAAATCGTTGTGCTTGTGCAGAAAGGGATAAAATGTATAAGAAAAAGACTAATCGCATATTAAGGTTAAAAAAAGGGGGCGTAAAACGCCCCCTTTTAAATTATTAAGGTTGTACGTTCAATTTCTGTTCAAATATAGTGGTCTGTTTACTAATAACCTCCACAATGTAATTACCCGGCAACCAAGATTCAACATTAATCTGAGCTGCATTTATCGAGGCATCAGGAATAACCTGATCATGCACGATGGCTCCGGCCACGTTTATTACTCTAATGGAAATTTTTTCTTCCCACAAGCCTTCCTTATCCGCATCCCATTGAATAACGGCAACAGTTGATGCAGGGTTTGGAAACAAAGCAAATGTTTGTGATGCAAATTCAGGTCTATCCACTACCATAGCGCGCTTAGACATAAGCGCTCCATTTTGATCGATAAGTGGCTCAATATAGGACACCGGTTGATTATTAAGCTTCAATAGAGCTCTAGCACGACCTACCGCATACCCACTGCCCGTGGCTTCAATATCCATCAAGTCTGTCATTGCTTGACCCTCTATTTGATGTTCCTCAGTGCTTAGGTTTCTTAATAAATTATAGTAATCAACCATACTGTAGTAATCTGCTTCATCTTCAGCTCCCATCTCACAAGCTAGTGGTATTGAGTCCAAAACGTCATGAGCAGCTTCTGCCTGATCTTTATAAATAAGCAGATCTACTAAAGCATATCTAAAATGCAATTCATCACGAGTTCTAAGGTGATTCTCAATTACGTTTAAGCTATTCAAGCCAACCGAATCCATGTGATCCGCGTGGTAGCGAATATACTGATTGCTTAAACGTTCGCTACTCACCTGCTTATTAGCAATTTGGCGATCAAGTACATCCCTAGCCGTGATGGTCTGTTGGCCATTCTCAAGATCATCAATGGTTTGTTGACTTAAGGCTGGGGTCCGGTTTGTAATGGCATCCCAAACCTCACCATCTCTTAGACCATGCGGATTAGCCAGAAGTATATTTCGCAAGGCTAGCTCAGGGTAATCCTCGATATAAATTACGTTAAGTAGATTATCAATAGATACATAAGGAGAAATATCCATAAGATCTAAATATAAAGTCTGGTACTCTGTTTGATTACTCGCAAATAAAATTTGAGACTCTAATTGAGGGGTACTACCTTCATCAAGAAGTTGCGACATTAATAAACGATCACTACTCAAAGCATTTTCAATCTGATTTAACTCTGTTAGAACCGGACCCGGCAATGCCTCTGGCTTTGCAATTACTGGACAATTAGTTGAAACGGCTGCCTGACTTGTTGAAGCAATAGGATTAATTCCTAAATGCTGAGTTGGAATAACTCTATTGTTTCCAGTGCCATACTCATAAGAAATTGTATATGAACCAAAATTATCAAAGTGTCTAGTTAAGGTATTTGGTGAAAATAGATTATTTGGAAGCCTTAAATTCTCGCCTTGAATACCCGCGACCAGACCGTTTTCATTAACTTGAATGTCCTTTGTATTTGCAGTAGTCGTGCCACACTCATTACAAATGAAATTTAAGCCTAAGTTTGAATTAAAACCATTCTGATTGTTGTTAATCGCCTGAATCCCAAAATAAAACTCATCGATTGTATTATGATAAACCTGGTCCGATGCCCCACAATTATCCTTTACCACAATGGCTGCTGATAGATTATTGGTGTTATCCAAATTCTCAAACACGTTCTCCTCTAAGGCAAAGCCACTGCTGTAATCCATATAGACACCATAAGCCGAATTCTGAAAATTAGAACCCGCAGGAGGTACGTAGGAATGACTGGTCCTGACTTTAAAATTATTATGAGAAACCCTGGAGCCTACCACAGAATTTAAGTAGACGCTATGGATGTTATTCTCAAATTGAGCACCAATAATTTTAATAGGAAAAGCTACAGATATATCACTTTCACTGCGAACTGCATCTGCGTATCCCTTGAAAATTGATGGTGTTGTGGCTGAGCTTTCAGTTACCTTATAAGATGCTTTAATAGTGTAGATTGCTCCACCGTCATAAGCAAAATCTGAGGTATTGGTGTTCTCAAACGTACAGCCCTTCACATCAACGCCTGCCACACCCCACATGGTCACACTTGGGTTAACTGACTCTATGCCAAAGCCATCATTTCTTTTAAAGGTTGTATTGAGAAAAGTCGCATCGTACTTTTCATTCTTAGCATCTGGAGATACATATGCCAATAACTGAACATCCCTTCTGTTATTTTCAAAATGGGCGTCTTCACAATAAATTATCCCTCCTGTTGTTCCCCATATCCAGTTTCCACTGGCATTAACAGAAATATTGGTAATTGCATCACGTGCATTACTAATCTTACCATCATTGATCAGGCTAATTTTACCTTGATTAGCAGGCACTTGGGCAAGGTTAGAGTTTCCTTCCAAGTAAATGCCAGACCAATCCTGACCATCGTTTATATTGCTATTGGTAATATGTCCACCGTCTACAATTAAATGTGCTCCTGGCTCTACAAAGATTCTACCTTGAGAAGGCATTTGAAGTAAGCACTTTACCGTTAAGGTGTTTCCAGATTTAATTACTAAATCCGAGTAAATCCGGAATTGAAAATCCCATGTTTCATTCTGAACAATTTCCCTTGGGGTGGTACTATATCCGCTTGTGAAGTTTTTAATATTATATCTCCTTAAAGCTCTGTGCATCTTACCACACTGCTTTGGAGATAAGTATCTGCCTTCATGTCCATTCATCAAGTTGTTGGTATAACCGTCATTGGGATCTACACTTGGGTCAACCCATGGGTCATCAAACTGAACACAAACATTACAGCCAACGGGCGGGCTTGGAGGATTACACCAGGCAGCATTTAGCGGAAATATATCATCCATGTAATCGTGAGCATTGCTATTACAGGATTCATTACCTCCATAATATACATGTTTGAGGTCTAGGTTGTGTCCAATTTCGTGAGCTAGATGGTGAGCCCAAGACCAGTCCCTTACATTGTTTGGAGCCGATACTGGACAGCTCACCCCTCCAGGCATGGTACAATTATAACCTGAGCCTTGTGGATCATCTGAAGTTACTACTGCTGGATAAAACGCGCCTGCACCATTGGAATACCCCCAATAAGCGCCTGGCATAGGCGACATAACAACATGAATATTCAATTGATTAAGCAAATCAGGGTGATTATTAAGCAAATATGTATTTTTCCCAGATAGGCTAGTTGAATGAGCCTCTGTTGAATTGGGAATAAAGACAATGTTCTCCCAAATTACCTGAATTCGTTTATCTAAATTAGGTATTTCAGTAACTCCTGAAACGGGGTCTGAAGGACCCGCATTTTTATTGATCCACTGGTCATTAACCAATTGTTGAATATTATTTAAGCGGTTTAATTGGGCGGCTGTATTCTGCCAATTCCCGGATCCGTCGCTTTCCTGCCAAATAACTAGATTGACGTGAACATTGACCTCTGCGTCGGTAGCTTTTAATTGATAGCTTTCTAGGTGTCTGTAAAAACTACTATAATCCGATCCAGATAAAGAACAGTCGGTACTCTCAATTCCATTTTGAGCGCTAGGTGGATCACCAGAATCAGTAATTATTCCACCACAAATTTGTGCGAAGGATTGGCTTGCGAAGCAAACACCAACTAACCCGATTAAAAAAAACTTTTTCATAAAAATAATTAGTTAATTAAATGATCGTAATTTTCAGTTACTTCGCACAAAGTTAACTTCGTATATTATTGGCTATCGGACATATAGTCCTATTTATCGGATTTATTATGAACCTAAAGTCCGCTTTATTATTTGAAATTAAAAAACGTCGTGAGGAAAAAAAACTCAGCCAAGCAGACATAGCCTCTATGCTTAACATCTCGCCCGATGCTTACCGAAAAATTGAAAATGGATCAAATGCCCTTTCTGTCATGAGATTGCTCATAATATGTCAGAAGCTCGAATTTAGTCTGGTAAAATTTTTTAGCGAAAATATTGAAGGACAGCTTAATTCAGAATTAGTGGAAATAGAAAACAAATGGCTAAAGAAAGAGATAGAACATTTAATCCAAGAAGTTTGGTACCTGAGAGAGACAAATCATAAATTATTACAAGTCATAGATAAAAACTCTTTGGATTTCACAGGAATTTAGAGACCAAAAATTTAAAAATTCTAGTCTGAGAAGCCTATTATTTTTCTGATGACAGAATAAGCTATTGCCCCTGATTTTTGATAAAATCACCCTTTACCCTACCAATATTATTAAATAAGTCACTTACTTCAGTTGCTAACTCAAATTCCTCCGGCTCAAAACTCACTGATCCCTCATGCTCTTGAGCAATCAGATTGAGTTCTTCCTGTATCTCGTCACCAAAATCTACCAACAAACTGAAGCCCTTATGTTCGATTCGCTGAAAGTCTTCATGGTTCATCAGCTTACCAACGGCCTTCATCATAGCTGCTTCATCCAGCACTTCTACCGGCTCCACGAAAAAGCAATAGTGAGAGTACTGATCAAAGGCTACAAAAGTAGGTACCGATCCTGCTTGAGTAGACAGGTATATCAGCGTCATACAAATGGATTCATTGGGCTTGGATGGGTTTATCATTTTGTGCGATTTAATCAACTTCACATTCTTAATATCTATTTGAAAGTAACCGAAAAAATTAGAACGAAAAGTGCTTTAATTGCGCACCATTTTGACCTGGTGTGAAGAGTAACCGCTTCATAGCTGAGAATCGTCATTGCTTCGGAGATCAAATGACCTAAGAATTGGACTCTAACAGTCACAGGCTCAAGGTACTCAATCCTCCAAATGGAGACTGTCACTGAAAGAGAACCACCGATTGCCAAAACTCATGCGTTTGGCAACGCATTTTTTTGATAAAACGGATTTTGCAATGAATTGAACTACAAATACTTGCATCGGAAATTTCCAAACCCACATCCGGTATGGCAATGCGGCAATGTATATATATATACCATTGCCGCATTGCCAAGGATGGATTTGCTAGAGATTGCCTCTATTCGCTGACAGGGTTCCAATTGGAGTTTAACACTACCGGAATAATTAATCAACCAACATGTTAAGCTCTCTTGAAACCATACTGGCTGAAATATCCAAGGCCGAGATTAAGCTCGGAAAAAGAACCGGGCAAATACCAGTAAACCTATTTGAAACAACAGAAATAATTGACCTAAACTTCAATGGACACGCTACTCTCAAGGACTACGATCATTACTGTGAGATTCTTCTAAGAAAGCTCCAGGATCAGATAGACACTGTAACCAACGACAGTGATAATGCTTTTGGGGCGATACGCGCCTTGAACCTTTTATTGTTCGATGCGAAGTCCCAGGAAAAACGATACTTCCCCAAGAAAAAGAAGGACGACTGGTTGGTAAAAGTCACCTTCAAGATCAAATACCAAGTCGAATACACGAATAATGAATTGGTCCGGGACACTGTGCTCCGATTTTTGGAGATCCAGAAGCGGCTGATATCTCGTTGTATCCGTTTGATCAACCATAGGATCAAGCACATCGACACTTTCTTTCCTATTCGTGATTTACATGCTCATTTTCCTGGTCATGCGCCATTCAGTGGGAAAAACCCATTCCTAAACAATCAGCTCTCTCTGTTCGCGAATGGGATGGGTAAAAGCAAACTGACCTGGAACCGTAGTAAAGCAGATCTCCTAGAGTTGATTGTTGCCCTTTCCAAAAGCAATTCGATTGGCAGTCAGGATGGTATCATCCACCAAAAGGACTTAATCGAGCTCTTTGGTTGGCTCTTCAACCTGGATCTAAGTAGTGCCAGACAGGCTATTGGTGCCCTAAAAAGGAGAAAGAAACCCGAAAGCTCCTACACTCGAGAATTGACCGAGGTTTTCAAACTGTATTGCGAAGATGACTAATTGAGAAAAGTATTAGACCTCTATTAGAGTCTAACATTTTTCTTCTCACATCCCCTTAGTCTTGCATCCATCAAAACGAAAGCTATGTGGAATACAGATAAGAAAACCAAAGAGGATTTGGATCGTCTAAAACAGCGACTGGACAGCATGGAGCGCAGTTTTAAGGAGCTCCAGGCAAAGCTTTTGGCACCTAAGCCGAAGCAGAAATTTTTAACTACCGAGGAAGCTGCCGATTACCTGGAGGTTTCCCGAAACACCTTGTACCGGTACATGCGGGAAGGCCTCGTGGCCTATCATCACATTGGCGGTAAAAGGAAACTGGCCTTAGATGACCTTGAAGAGTTTATAAACCGTAATCACAGTGGCGCTTTGCCCTCAATTCTTTAAAGCACACTGACATGGGATTAGATAAGCAGAGCATACTAGACGCTACCAACAATGGCTATGACGTATTCAAGCACTTCCTGGGAAGCAGAATGCACGGAACCGGAAAAGCTTTTAAGAGTCCGTTTTATGAAGACACAAAGGCTTCTTGCTATGTGTTCTTCGACAAAAGATCCAGAGTGTACAAGTTCAAGGATTTTGGGGATGCTGAATACAGCGGGGATTGCTTCTTCTTTGTGGGCAAGATCTTCGCTTTGGCTTGCGAGCACAAAGACGAGTTCGTGAAAATCCTCCGAATCATCAATCAGGAACTTACCCTTGGACTAGAGACTACCTCGCAAAAAATTGACCAGTTGGTGGATGAATCCGTTGGAATATTGAGCCGAGCCAGTGAGTTACTAAGCATCCACGAAGGATTTGAGACCGCTCAAAATGAGCTTCCTCTTAAAGTGAAAGCTTTCACTCCGGTTGAATTGGATTTTTGGAAACAATACGGGGTAACTAAAGAGTACCTGGGTCGATTCAATGTGGTATCAGTAGCTTCCTATCAGGGTATAGGTAAAACGGGCAATCGCTACGAATTTGTTTCCACTGATTCCGAACCCATATTTGGCTACCAGAGCATTCGCTTTACCAAGCTGTATCGACCTTTTTCCAAGCCGCGCTTTCTTTTTACCGGTGAGAAAACCGAGCAGTACGTTTTTGGAAAAGAGCAGCTGCCGATTCGTGGAGATATTCTCTTCTTTACCGGAGGGGAAAAGGATGTGATTTCACTTTCAGCGCATGGATTCAATGCCGTTTCTATGAACAGTGAAACAGCACACATTCCAAAGAATCTGCTCAGAGCATTCAGCTTCCGTTTCAAGCACCTGGTGTTGCTTTATGATGTGGACGAGACCGGACTAAAATCCATGGAATCCTTGAAGCATCAATACAAGGCTTTCAATCTCAAATCGCTGCGACTGCCACTCTCTGGAGAAAAGGATCAAAAAGACGTTTCGGACTTCTTTGCACTGGGACACACAGCGGATGACCTTAGAATGCTTTTCCGTGAGATGCTAGACATCGCTTATGAAGATTCCATGGCCATTATGCGGACTTGTGAAATTGACTTTAGTCGGCCACCGGTAGAGCCAGAGCCACTGATCAAGATCAATGATGTAACCGTTGGCGCTCCTGGGAACATTATGTGTGTTGCTGGTTCTGAAGGAAGTGGTAAAACCAATTTCTTAGGTGGCATTCTTTCAGGAAGTATAAAACCCGAAGGTTTGGACATCGACACCTTGGGAACCATGGTACAGGAGAACAACAATGGTCAAGGGGTATTGCTCTATGATACAGAACAGAGTGAATACCAACTCTATAAAAACCTGACCTACATCGTCAATCGCTCTACTTTAAAACGGCCTCCTTCTTGGTTTAAAGCCTTTTGTTTGGTGGGTATTTCTAGAGCCGAGCGTATGAAGCTCATCATGGAATCCATGGACAAGTATTTCTATCAATTTGGCGGGATCCACATGGTAGTGATTGATGGAATTGGGGATTTGCTACCTGGAGTAAATGAGGAAGAAGGTTCCGTTGCTTTGATTGAAGAGCTGATTCGCATTGCTGCCATTTACAATACGGTGGTGGTTTGTGTTCTCCACATGGCTCCTTCCGGGATGAAGCTTCGCGGACACCTGGGAAGTGAAGTGCAACGTAAGGCAGCAGGTATTCTTCTGATTGAAAAGGACGAAAACACCGACTCTTCCCTGATCAAAGCTTTAAAAGTTCGCGATGGCAGTCCGCTGGATGTACCCATCATGGAGTTTGGCTGGAATAAAGAAAAAGGCCGCCATGAATTCCTTGGTGAAAAGAGTCCAAAGGAAACGGTAAAACGAAATTCAGTTGACCTAAAAGCTCTCGCCAAGGAACTCTACGGTGAAAAACGCTCCATGTCGTCCAAGGATCTGGGAAGATTAATATCTCAACACCTGGAAATCAAGGAAAGGATGGCTCGGAACTACATCAACTACATGAAAGAGCACGGAATTCTGGAGAAATCCACCCAATTTCCTGGGTTCTACACGCTGGTAGACAACCAATAAGACATTATTCAGGTCGGATTACGCTTTAACAGCCCTCCATTTCACCCTCAATTCGGCCTGAATTTGGAACAGACTGAGACGTCTGTGGTACGAAAGTCCTCCCTCTGGGAGGATTTTTTGTTGCGATTGGGAAGAAGTCTAAGGATTCTAGCTTAGCCATCATCGTTTCATTAAAGTTTTGTAACTCTAAACATAATTTTACCAATCATTCAACCTTCTTTAGTTAGATTTACCAAAAATTGACAAGTCTAATTTCACGCATTATGCGGTTTGGCAATAAAATCCGAGAGCTTAGGGAAAACGCAGATCTCCTACAACGACAGGTAGCCGCTGAGCTAGATATGGACACACCACTTTTTAGCAAAATAGAACGTGGTGAAAGAAGAGCCAAACGTGAGCACGTTGAAGCTCTTGCCAAAATTTTCAAGGTCAATGAGAAAGAACTCATTACGCTTTGGCTTGCAGACCAGGTGATAGAACTTGTCAAAGACCAAGATGAAGCTGAAAATGCACTCAACATAGCAAGTAAAGAACTGAAAAATTCAAAGAAATAAAGGTTACATGGCCAATAACAGTACACCATTAGAACAACTAAAATCCTTCCTCAATCAACTCTTCCAGTTCGATTCACAAGACTTGGATTTTGGTGTCTACAAAATTCTCCATTACAAAAAGAAAGAGATTGCCACCTTTATTGACCAACTGTTGGTAGATAAGGTAAAAGCAGAATTACAGACTTTGTCAGCCGATGAAGCCAAGCAAATACAGGAGCAAATCGCAGAGTTCGAAAAGGATGATATCATAAAAGGTTGGTTAGAAGCAGACGAGAGTGAAAAGAAAACTCTTGAAAAGTTTGGCAAGGACAAAATCAACCAATATCAAGAGTTAAAAGCAAAAGCGACTGAATCTACTGTCTCGGTTGAAACTGAGAATCAGATATACAACCACCTGACCTTGTTCTTCTCTCGCTACTATGATAAGGGCGACTTTATCAGCAAACGTAGGTTTGGTAAGAATGAAAAGTATGTTGTGCCTTACAACGGAGAAGAAACCCACTTTCATTGGGCTAATCAGGATCAATACTACATCAAGTCATCTGAGACCTTCAACCATTATGCTTTCAAGGTGCAGACAGCAGATAGTAACCTTGTGGTGAATTTCAAATTGCACAATGCACAGCTTGAGCAAGGAAATGTAAAGGCCGAAGAAACCAACTTCTTTATGCTTTCTGACAAGTCGCCTGAAATCAAAGAAAAAGATGATAGCGACTTGCAATTTGTGTTAGCCAACAAGCAGCCCGATGTAAACGAGAAAGAAATCACCATCTACTTTGAGTACAGACCATTGGGTGATGATGAAAAGAAGAAAGTAAAGGGCAATAGCAAGCAAGACACCCTGGATGAAATTGCATTTGATTTCTTGAAAAAGGAATTTGGCACCAAACCAATATTTGCCAACCTATGGAAAGAACAAGAAAGTAAGCCTCTACTCTTAAAGAAGCTCCAACACTACACCCGAAAGAATAAACACGATTTCTTTATTCATAAAAACCTGAAAGGCTTCTTAGAGCGAGAGTTGGATTATTATATCAAGAGTGAATTGGTAAATGTGGATGACCTTTATGTAACCGACACTGATTCACATTTTGAGCGACTAAAGCACAACCTGAAAACCATTAAGGTATTTAAGTCCATTGCCGATACCATAATTGACTTTGTCAGCCAGATAGAAGACTTCCAAAAAAAGCTGTGGGAGAAAAAGAAATTTGTGCTGAGTACTGAGTGGGTGATTACCATTGACCGCTTGGTGGAGTATGTGGGCGAAGAAGCAGCCAAACCCATTTTGGAAGAAGTCATTAAAAATGAAAAGCAGGTAGCTGAGTGGAAAGATCTGTTTGGAGAAAAGTCACTTCCGAAGAACACAGATGACTTTAAGGCTGACTTACATACCTGGAGAAGACTACCGATTGATACACTCCATTTTAATGAAGCATTTAAATCAGAATTGCTCAACTCGTTATCTGAGCATTGTGAATTGGAGAAATTGCTGGATGGCTCACTAATCCATTCTGACAATTATCATGGATTGAAAGAATTAAATGAGAAGTTGCAAAACAGAACTCAGGCTTTGTATATAGACCCTCCATATAATACTAGTGCAACTGAAATTCTATACAAGAATTCATTTAAGCACGCATCGTGGTGTTCTTTTCTTGAGTCAAGGATAGAAGAATCTGTGCAGCTGATCGCAGATACTGGAATTGCCTGTATCACCATTGATGATTATGAAAAAGAGAATCTTAGCCATATTCTAGATCGCGCTTTTGGCTTTCGGAATAGATTAAGCACGGTATGCATTAGAAATAACCCTTCTGGCAGATCAACTGTTGAAGGTTTTTCAGTGAATCACGAATATGGATTGTTCTACAAAAAATCTTCTGCAGCTGTTCTTGGTAGACTTTCACACAGCCAGAAGCAATTAGATCGTTATGATGAGATAGACGAGAAAACAGGACAACCATTTGAGTGGGAAAATTTTCGGAAAAATGGCACTGACTCGAACAGGTCGGACAGAAAGCAACAATTCTTTCCATTCTATGCTAACACAACAACTAATAAAATTCGAATCCCATCTTTAGAATGGGATGAATCTAAGGAAGAATACAATATTCTTGAAGCCCCTGAAAGCAATGAAAAGATGTTGCTTCCAATCGATGATAATGGAGTCGAAAAAGTCTGGAAATACGGCTTAAAAAGGACTAGCGATAACATTTCAGAATTTCTACTCAAAAAGATGTCTGATGGTTATCAGATATATAGGAAGAAATTCATCAATACGGAAGGCTCATTGCCTCGAACATGGTGGGATGATGCCAAATACTCCGCTAGAGATAATGGAACACGTGAAATCACGAATCTCTTTGGAAGTAAAGACCCGTTTGATTTCCCTAAGTCACCCTATGCAGTTTTGGATAGTTTGAAAGTGTGCTCAACAGGTAAAAAGGCGATTGTACTTGATTACTTCCCAGGATCAGGTACTACCTTTCAAGCTGTTCAAATGTTGAATAAGGAAGATAGCGGTAGTAGACATTGCATTCTAATAGAACAAGGGCAATATTTCTACTCCGTAATTATTCCTAGGGTTAAAAAAATAGCCTACACCTTCGATTGGAAATCAGGCAAGCCAAAAGATGGCAGCATGAATGGTCTTGGAGTATTCTTCAAATACCAACGCTTGGAGCAGTATGAAGAAGCCTTGGAAAACATTGCCTTCAATGCCTCAGAAGATGCAGTACAAAAGGCATTGGAATTTGAGCAGTACATTCCCAAATACTTCTTGGAGTTTGAAACCAAAGGCAGCCAAACCTTAGTTAATACAGCCGCCATGAAAGACCCTTGGGATTACAAACTAAAGGTATGGGATGGCTTTACTTATGATACAGAGCAAGCTGTTGATTTGGTAGAAACCTTCAACTACCTCATAGGGCTTCACATGCAGAAATGCATCACCAAAGAACTCAATGGTAAAAAATACCAATTCATTTACGGTCATAACAATGCCAACAAAAACATTTTGGTTGTATGGCGCTCAGTGAAAGATTGGAGTATAGAAGATTTCAAAGCAGATGCAGCCACATTAGAAACAGGACTCAAAGCCTTTGAATATGATCTGCTTTATATCAATGATCAAGCACATATAGAAGGCTATCAGCCCATTGAAGAAGTATTCAAAAATAAAATGCTACCCTAAGTTATGGCCAAAGATTTAACTACATCAAACGTGCACAGGAAGAACATACTTAATAACAAGTATGCCCTACAGGAGATTGAGCAAGAAGTGGCCTTTTCGGGTATTTTGTTTGAAGGCAGTTTGCGCTACACCAAACGGCAAATCGCTCAATTCTACGATATTGATGAACGTACCGTAGAACGTTATTTGGAGCAGCACGAAGTTGAGTTTAAGGAGAATGGCTATGAAGTTCTCAAGGGTAAAAGGTTAAATGACTTTAAACAAGCTTTCGAGCAGTATATAAGAGACTTGTACGATGGTAAGGACATAAATGTCCCGACCATGCCGGATGGTAGCGACACGGATGTCGGCACCATGGATTCAGATGATACCGACATGAATGTCGCTATCATGGAAGAGAGTATCAAAAAGACCTCTATTTTAGGAGTTTTTAGCTTCCGTGCTTTTCTTAATATCGGCATGTTGCTCACTGAAAGTGATAGAGCGAAACAACTTCGTGTCCTTATCTTGGATATTGTTATTGATACTATAAACAGCAAGATTGGGGGCAACACCAAGTACATTAACCAAAGAGAAGAAGAATTCTTACCCAGCGCCATTCGTGAGTACAATTATCGTCAGGCATTCACGGATGCATTGGATCATTGTATAGTAGATAATAAGTGGAAATATGCTCAATTCACGGATGCTGTCTATAAATCCATCTTTCATGAAAATGCAAAGGAGTATAAGCAAATCTTAAAGCTCAAGCAGAAAGAGTCAGTCCGAGATACTATGTATTCGGAAGTGCTAGACTTAATAGCCGCTTACGAAAATGGATTTGCTGACATTCTCACAAAGAAGAAAGAAGAAAAAGGTCGAAAGCTAACTATGCCTGAAGCAAAGTTGCTTTTTAATCAATTCGAGCAATTTCACGATGCAGCTTTCACTCCCCTGCTAGAAAAAGCCAGAACGCTGATGGCAAGTAGAGATATGGTTTTTCGAGATGCACTTCATGAAAAACTAAAAAACTATGTTACCCATCTCACCGCAGATGAATTTGAAAAGTTTCTCGGTGAAAAGAGTAAAACGCTTGAAGAAAGGCTAAAAGAGAATATTGATGTCTTCAAAAGACTAAAAGACCGATAAGATGGCATTTAACTATTTCGACATAGCGCATGCCATCGAAACACATGACTTCATCATAAATGAATCAGGTGGTTCTCATGGGATGAAGGATATTGGATTACTAGAAGGTGTTTTAGAACACATTCAAAATGACTTGTATTATCCAGAATTTGAGTTAAAGATCACCCACTTGGTATTTTCAATTAACAAATTTCACGCATTTAGTGATGGCAACAAAAGAAGCAGTATAGCATTAGGAGCTTATTTTCTTGAGCTAAATGGGCTTGAATACTGTGTAGATAGGTTCATTATTGAAATGGAAAACATATCAGTGCATGTCGCAGACAACCGAATAGATAAAGACCTTTTGTACGAGATAATCTATTCAATTATAAATGAAGATGATTTCAGCGAAGAACTTCGCTTAAAAATCATTGATGCAACTAACCAAGAAGAGAATTAGAAAGTATGCAACTAGAAAAACAACTTGTCCTTTTCAGGTACATCTTGCATCAGTTGGGTTATGAAGTCTTTGAAGACTTGCGAGATGAGTTTAACAACAAAGAATCAGGCACTAGCTCAACAGGCTATACCTATTTTGCCAGTGCTTTAATGTCTAACTCAGACAAACTCATTGAAGATCGTTCTATACAGCAGTACGATGAAGCCATCCAGGGTTATGAGAAAAAACTCCGTGAAAATCGCGCAGAACCTTTTCTCACATTCAAATACTACCAATGGTTTGCCTTGCTATTTACCGAGTACTTTTTTGACCAATACAGCAACAATGCAAATCAACTGATTGCCAAGCTGAATGACTATGCTAAAGGAAGCAAAGACTTTAAGCAAATAGAAGCCTACACAGAAAAAGACTTGAAGAAACTTGCTTATTGGATGGCTACCGGAAGTGGTAAAACGCTATTGATGCATTGCAACTATTGGCAAATCACCAAGTACTTCAAAGAATGGGAAAACATCATTCTAATTACCCCAAATGAAGGATTAAGCAGGCAACATTACGAAAGCTGTGTTGAAAGCGGCATTGATGCAAAACTATACTCAGGAAGTGAAGAAAGCCTAAAAACCAAAGAAGGTGAAATACTCATTTTAGAGATTACCAAATTGGTTAAAGACAAGGAAGGAGAAGGTGTAAGTGTTGATGTAGATTATTTCTCAGAGTCAAAGAACTTGGTATTCATAGATGAAGGACACAAGGGACAAAAGTCAGAAGAAAGAGCATGGAAAAACCTAAGAGAGCATTTAACTCGTGGAGAAGGGTCATTCACCTTCGAGTATTCAGCAACCTTTGGTCAGATCATTACCAACAGCACCAAAGACTTATTACAGGAATACGGCAAGTCCATCATTTTTGACTACTCCTATCGCCATTTCTATACAGATGGTTATGGCAAAGACTTTAGTGTGTTCAACCTTGACACCAAGAATGAGTACAGTGAAGAACAAAACAAGCTACTTCTAGCAGCCAGTTTGTTAGGTTATTACGAGCAGCTTGAATTGTTTGAGAAATATGAAAAAGAGCTGCGCCAATACAACATCGAGAAACCACTTTGGGTATTTGTTGGAAGCCGTGTTATAAGCTCCAATTCAAGCAGCTTAACTAAAGGAGATAAGGAAAGTGTTTCTGATGTTTCTAGGATTATAAAGTTCTTTAAGTATGCACTTTCATCACCTGCTTCCTTACAGGTGGATATTGACAAAATACTTAATGACAGCACAGGGCTAAGAGATGCAGATGGCAATGATATTTTCAAAGGACACTTTGAACACCTTAGAACATCTAAACCAATTGCTGAGACAATTTTAAGCAAGGTTTTCAATGGCATTGGTAACATAGAAGCCTTCCAGGTAAAACAGGCAGAAGGTGAAATTGCATTAAAGACCAAAACCAGTGATCAATATTTTGCAGTCATCAATATTGGTGATGTACCTAAGTATGCTAAAACGCTTGAAGCAGATACGGAAGGAGAATTAACCATTCAGGATGATAACTTCTCCAACTCATTATTTCAAGCCATTTCAAAGACTAACTCTACCATCAATATCCTAATTGGATCTAAGAAGTTTATCGAAGGTTGGAACTCATGGAGAGTTTCAAGTATGGGCCTAATGAACATGGGTAAAAGCGAAGGTGCTCAAATCATTCAGTTGTTTGGTCGTGGTGTTCGTCTAAAGGGTAAAAACCTATCCCTAAAACGAGAAGAAGCCAACGCTGCTTACCATATCAGAGCATTACAAACCATTTCAATAATGGGTTTGAACGCTTCTTACATGAATCGTTTCTTAACGGAAATAGAGAAAGAAGTACCTGATTACACCAATATCCCAATAGAAATCAAACTCAACCATGAAGAGCTTTGGGATGGGCAAATAATGACCTTCAAAAAACAAGAAGGAAAATCCTTTAAGGATGAATTAATTGAATTGAAATATAGCGCGGATGTGGCGAAAAGGGTCACTATTGACATGCGTAATAAAATCAGCATTGCAGCAGGTGGTTTCAATAGCCAGGTGGCTGAAGAGGTAGTAGATTATCAAGAGAATTTCCTTAAAGAGTTTCGAGACTTTCTCGACTACAACTCACTTTCATTGGAAGCCAACAGGTTCAAGCTACTCAAAGGGTATCAAAACTTAATTATAAATCAACCTGTGCTATCCGAACTAATAGAAAATGGTGGCTTCAATCTATTAAGCCATAAAGGTCAATTTGGTATCAATGAAGCTATTTCAGGCAAAGTACAAGGAGTAGCTGTGAGCTTGGTAAAGGACTACATCAATAAGTTTTATGCTGATAAAGAAAAGGCATTCCTTTCAGAACACCTTACCTATGATATGCTTTCACATAAAGAGCATGAAGCCATGTTCCCCGCTTCACACACCATGATTGTAAAGGTGCCCAAGAAACACGATTCGTTCATTAAAGAATTAGAAGCTAAGATTAAAGTGATGTATAAGAAGGATGATGCTACCCTTCCATCTATTCACTTTGATAAGCACCTTTACTCACCCATAGCTTCAATCGCTGATGGCAAGAAGTTCAAAGAAATTAAAACTGTTCCTGTTCGATTAAATGATGGTGAAAGAGACTTTATCGACCATTTGCGCCAGTTCGTTAAGGAATCAGATAAATTCAAGGACAAGCAGCTATTTGTTCTTCGTAACCTATCGGTTAAAGGCATTGGTTTCTTCATGGATAGCTCTTCATTTTACCCTGACTTTATCCTTTGGGTAGTTGATGGCAAAAAACAATATATCTACTTCCTTGATCCGAAAGGTATTTTACTAGGAGAAACACACTTCAATAATCCAAAAGTATTGTGGTGCAACACCGATGCATCCACTTTGGAAGCTAAAATTCAAGCAGACTTAAAAACTGACAAAAAAGACGTTGAAGTTCACATTTCAGCATTCATTCTATCAGTAACACCGTTTGAAAAAGTCCGAAAGGTTTGGAGCGATGGTAATGTTACTAAAGATGAATTTGCAGAGAACAAGGTGCTTTTTATTGAGAAGAACAAAGAATATCTTAATTCGATTTTTAGGAACATAGCGTCTTTATAGATGATGAATCAATCCAACATGGATATTGAAGAGACGCTGAGGCAATTAAATGCCAAGCTTCACCTTTCTCATACTGGGTTTGCAGATGTTTCAGTTGAAGAAATGACAGCTTCGCTGAATACTTTGCTTGAGGTCATTACAGTTGACTATAAAACGTACAAAGAAAATATAGCCACTGTATTGGCATTATTGGAAAAGTACCAGGCCACATCTATTGCTGCGCTAGTTCCTTGCTTTTTCTCATTGTATAGTGAGCTCATTGAGACAAAAGATCTTGTAGCCCTTCAAACACCTGAAGCTGAATATGATGAACGAGTAGCAATTAAGTTCAAAGATTTACTAGAAATGGCCTTTGAACAAGAATCTAAAGTTAGGATTTCTGACTTCAAACTAGATACAACTAGAATCTCCGAACAGGATCGAGATGAGATAATAAATTACAACATAGATCAACTTCAGGACATTACTAAGAAACTATCCTGGGACGAAGATCTTATTCATGGTGTAATGATTCAACTCCCCGTTTTAAGAGCTTTATTAATTGATTCAGGAAATGTAGAACCCTTTTACTTCCTTCTTGGGTTGGTTATGGATCGTTACAGTAGCTCTGAGTATTACCAACAATCAAGAGATTTAGCTGAGGAAATTCAGATAGCCTCTTACCAAGACAATCTCTCTCATTGGGGGTATTTGGTTTCATTCAGATGCTACTCAGCTACTGGGTCTGTTATTCCTGCTTTGCTCTATGCTAGCTGCAGTTTGTTCAAGGCACTAAATTTTCAGGAAAAGGTAACAAACAAGTATGTGAAAGAGGTCATTTGGCAAGGAGTTAAGTTTTTCCGCAACATTGGACTTTATCCATGGGCCAAAAAAATCTATGAAGATATTCCCCCTCATCTAGGATTAGATAGCTATGAAAAAAGATCTATCGCGCATACTTATTTTACAACTCTACTCCAGATGATGGATGAAAATTTGCCGTCATTAATTTTGGACTATCTAAATGAAAACAGAGAAGATATTTACCAAACGGGGATCCATGATGCTTTACCTTGGTTACTCACCCTTTATAATGTTCGAAGGCTTTATCCAAAGGCAGATTTCAGTTCAACGGGGTTGGGTCATTATCTGGCAACCTTTGAATTGATTGTACCAGAGGAAACGGTGAAAAATCAAAAGGCCATTATTGAAGGTGACTTAAAAACCCTCAAACCACTACTCAAGGAATCACTCTTAAAGCTAAGCTCCACACGTAATGCATCAGATTTGGTGCACGATAATACTATGGCTATTAAAATTGCTAGTAGATTAGTTGAGAACGCAATCATCGAAAAGGACTTCGAAGCTTTGCTTTTGGCGATTATGATTAAAAGCGATTTTAGTTTGGTATTCCAACAAAAAGATGCTGAAGAGTTTGCACCTTTAATTATTCCCGAAACCACTACTCAGGCGTTCGAAAATACATATGGCTCTATCGGTAAAACGCTTAAAGCGTTGAATACGGGTAATGATCAAGCATTTCTTTGGTTAGTAAAGTCTGAAAATAGGCTTTATTGTCTGGAATTGACCAAAAATCAGTTTTCTTGCTTAGATGTGTCTAGCTGGAATCTAAGAGATTTCAAAAAGCTGATTAATAATGGCTTCTTTTCTAAATTGACTTTTGATGAAACGAATAAGTCAACCTCCGGCATGGTTCATACAATCTTACCAGAAGAGCACAGTCAACAATCTGATCAGTATATTGCTCATTTTGAGTTCTTCAGATTGAGTTTTAATGACTATTCGGCCTCACCGCTTCTTATGGTTATGGACATGGATCTTGCCGGATGGCCTCATAACTTGCTTTTAAATAAAGAGGGGGAGCCAATCTACCAAAAAAGGCCTGTCGGAAATGTTTTGAGTACAGAATGGTATATTCAATATGCTAATAAATGCAAGCTAAAAAGAGATTACACCAAGTCAATTTGGATTCCTACTACGGGAGGTGATTTCACTATAAATCTGCTTCACGGTAAACTGGAAGATGTATTAGTGGAAGAAGAGTTTCAAATAACTACTAACCTTGAACCTGATGAGCCAATCGCCTCCGACATCAATATTATTTGTGCACATGGAGGAAGTGATATTGCCCTAAAACAAGTCATTTTCCCCGATGACCATCCACGTATGAATCTGGATAAATATATAGGTAAAGGTAAAGTTCTGATTTTCTTTGTTTGCCATTCTGGTTCAGTTCGCAGTACCCCTTTTGAAAACAGTATTTCTTCAATAATAAAACGCTATATCGGCCTAGGTTATTCATCCATAATTGCTCCGTTTTGGGCACTTCACGTTAGTATCCCTCCGGTTTGGCTAAGGACTTTTATTTCCAATTTAAATAATGGAATGGAAATTATTAATGCTGTTAATAGTGCAAACCTTGTTGTCCATGAAAAATATCCAACCATAGCCGCTTCCGCTTGCCTTCATCTTTATGGAGACCCTCATGTGAGCGTTATTGATTGACTGGATTATATGTAAATGGTAACTTCATGATTCTAAAAAGCTGACTGCATAACTCAACTATAAACACTAAAACCTCACCTCCATTTCCCCTTGTCCAAAACGGCCTTTGCCTTTGGCCATACCGTTTTCTACTTCAATGATCACATCCACTTCATGGGCCAATTCATTGCCGCCCTTGAACTTACCATCTTTAGTAGCATGGAAGATGAATATGAAACTGGTTCGAGGATACTTGTTTTTAAGCTCAATCACGTCTTCCAGCTCCATACCGGCTCGACTCACACTATCAATGAATACGAAGTCATAGGCTCCTAGTTTCCCTGGTAATTCCTCGGAGAAATGTAGTCGTGGATGAATGGCACCTATACGGGTAATTTTCTCCTTCAAAGTATAGCCGTAACCTTCTTCAAAAGCCACGTAAAGCACTTCTCCATGCTTGTTGGCCAGGTGGTGGGCAAAATCCAACATGAGAGTAGATTTTCCGCTTTTAGGTTGACCAAAGACCATGGCCGTGAATCCCACGGAAGGATCACCAATTAATTCCTGGAACTTACCTCGTAAACCGATGGTTTCAAAGTCCATATTCATAAGGTCTTCACTGGAAACGACCCCGGAAAGTCCTTTCGGCTTGCAGGCCTTTGATTTTCCTGTCGACATTCCCAATAGACCATAAATCCCATTGAGCTCACTTTCCTTGATCTCAGGAGACGCTTTTTTATCCCGTAAGAAGATCTTTAATGACTTGTAGGCTTCATTGAGTTTAGTGGCGTAAGGATCATCCTTGCTGATCTTACCATTTTTCACCATTCGCTCCATGGCTTTGAGAAGGCGTTCTGCTCGTTCTTCTATTCCCTCGCGGCCATGTATGGCTACAAATCGCTTCAAAAGCGCAATAGAGTCACGAATTCTTTGTGATGAAGCGACCTCCTTGTAATGCTCTAGATTTTTGGCTGCGATATTGATCTCCGCCTCATCACCCATACGATCTGCACAACGGATCAGTTGATCCTGGATTTGTAAGATCTCCTTTGCGTATGGACTGGTTTTGCGTATGCGTTTCTCCAGCATGGCTTTCTGAAGTGAAGAAAGCAGTCGCATCACGGCAAGCTTGGATTTCACTTTGCCATTCATAGCCACGTACCTGCGGATGAAGCGTATTTCCTCTGGTAGCATTTCTACTGACTTGGGCTCAGAGGAAAATTTCTTTGCTGGTGTCTTCATTGATGGCTTTCTGGGTTTCGCCTTCTTAGCTCCTGTAGTTGAAGCTTTCTTAGATTTTTCTTTCGAAGCCTTGCTTGGCTTTGGCTTTTGTGCTTCTACATAGGTATTGAGCTTTTCAATGTAGGTGTCTACAACACGCTTTATGGTTTCATTTCCAGAATAGCTGTTCTGAGCTAAAGCTTTACGAGTCAGGTCATCGCCTTTCTTCAAGACTTCTGGGAACGTAGAGAAATCGTAATGGCAAGCAGTATTAAGGTAATTCTGTACAGTAATCATGGTTTAAATCGCTAAAAGTTCAAGTTCTAATTCAAGGGCTAGGGCTTCCAGTTCCAGGATGCTGTCGTCTTCATCGATGACTTCAAATTCCGCTTCTTCCTCCTCAGGTTCCGTCCGAGATGGCAGTTCCACCTTGTAGTCCAAGAGGTAATTGAGCTTGGCAAATTCTGCTGCTCTTTCTTCAGCTGTTTTTCCTTCCACCTGGAGCGCAGACTTCTTCTCCTGGATTTCTTTGCGCAACTCCACCCAGCGCAGACTATCCTGATCGCCGTTGTACCGCTCCACTTGTGAAGTCAAGGCATCCTGTTCTTTGGTATAGGTTGAGAGCACTAGGTCAAGATCAGAGTCGATGGTAAAGCCTTTGCTTTTCAGTACGGTCTTCTCCGTCTTACGCACTTTGGAGACGTATTCTTTCAGGTACTCCAGGTACCATTTATTCGAAAAGTAGATACCCAGCATGGAATAACTCGCGTCAACCTTCCTTTCCATAGCGATGATTTCCTTATCGCCAATCTCTGTTGCTGATAGCAGCTCTTCCAGGTCGTCATGCAGCTGATGCGCTTTCTTCTGGAGCTTTACTCTATCGCCTTCTTCCTGCTCATCGGTCAACCAATGACTATTTTTAAGGGAAGCCAGGAAAGCACGCAAGGCTTCTATCGACTTCTCACGATAAGAACGATAATACTGTATATCTCGCTTGATCTCTTCAATCAGAGAAATGGAATGGCGGATGCGTTTATATTGGCGTTGTAACTCTTCCTTTTCTTGGTCGAAGAACATACGCACTAGCCGGTCGATGTCGGTAATCAGAGCCAGTTTCACTTCTTGTGGATCCAAGCTTTCGAGATCTAGCACGTTGCCACGATCTCCCCGGAACCAGATGTCGTTGATTCGAGCCGTTTTCTCTTCCAGCTTCTGGAAGACAAACACGTCCATGGAATCCTGGATAAGGGGCATCACTACCCGCACGTATTCAAATTGGTTTCCCTGTCGCCAAATGCGTCCTTCGAGCTGACGAATATCTGTAGGGTTCCATTCAGGATAGCAATTGTAGATAACCGTTCCGCGCTTTTGCAGATCAATACCTTCTCGAATGGTAGCCGTGCCAATAATGACTTTCACCACTCCTTCCAAGAAGGCCTCCTTGATGTTCTCTTTTCGGGTATCGTTGATTTCAGAGGAGATAATCTCTACCTCGTCCACCTTGGTTTTAGAGTAGGTGACTCCACGTTTGAAACCCAATTCTTCTTCCAGGTATTCTTTGATCATCGAGAAGAATTGCTTTCCTCGGTTCATATAAATGACCTGGCCAGACACTTCTTCTCCGCGCTTTTTATGGTAGTCCTTCACCGAGGCAATACACTCCATCACGTAGGCAATCTTGGGAGAATTCTTCACGAACTCTCGGTAATCCTCCGGCTGGCCATCCAATAAATAAGGAGATAAGGCATTATCCAGGCTATAGGCTAATGCTCTAAAGAGATTACCCATATCCAGCTTTCCCTCTGTGGATTTCTTGGCCAACGAAACGATCTTGTTCTGATTCTCTCGCTGTAGTGGGATCATATTGATATAGGTAAGCGCCTGATCTTTTACCGGTAAACGCTGCTCGGGTTTATCCTCTAGCAGATTGTAGATCATGGGAAGGTTGATTTTCTTCGGGCGTTTAACCCCAGCCTCTTCACCGGTTTTATAAAGAATATGGTTGTAGATGAGCTTTTGTAAAACCCTGCGGTTGGTAAAGCTCTTGATTACTTCTTTCTCAACGATCTCTTCCTTGTAATTGGCCGTCCACTCAATAGTTGGGAGCACAAAGAGGTCGAAGAACGTATCGATATTGTAAATCCCGCTGCTCACCAAACTTTCGTAGCCAACCAGGGAGAGCATGGAGTAGATTTCCAGCGGTGAGTTCGTGAATGGCGTAGCGGTGAGCAGCATGGTGTTTCGACCATACTTGCGCTGGATGTAGTTCAGAATCAAAAAGGCCTTTTGACCGGTTTCCGAAACCGCACTTTGAATGCTGTAGCGTTTGCCTTTGTCCTCGTCTGCTTTTACCGAAGCAAAGACGTTTTTACAACGATGCGCCTCATCGATTACTACATAATCAAAGCCCAGAGCATCCACATCGGCCACGGTATTCTTGAGACCCACACCAATCATCTCCCGGAATTTCTGGTACTTGATCTCCTTGTCGCGTTCACTTTTCTCAGAAGACTGGCCCACGATATTAACCAGCTCGGTAAAGAGTGATTCCGAAACATCCTGACCAAAGCCCAAACGTTTGAATCCTTCGTAGGTCACAATGGTAATCGACTTTTTGGCCACTGGCTTATTCAAGTTCAAGCCTTTGATGACCTGGGTGCCGAGGTTGTACAAATCGTTGAGCTGGACATCGGTGTAGGACAACACCCCAGGAACGAACTCCCCGGATTTCTTATCGGTGTAACCAATGAGCTCCGCAATCCATTTCTTGTAGGTAGGTTTAGGTACTACAATGAGAGGCCTGGCACATTTACCACTATATAGGGCATGCGCTAGATTGGTGATGGCGGTCATGGTTTTCCCAACGCCAACGTCAAAGGCATTGATTCCAGACCCCATGGCCTCCATAAAGGCGATACCTTCACGTTGGATATCCGTGATCTGGAGGACACCACTTTTAAATTTCCGGGAACATTCAAATCCAACCGGAACCTTGTGGTGCTTGATATCCGCCTGAGCATTGTAAAGACGGTTCCATGAATAATCTAGTCGCTGTTGATCCTCAAAAGTCAGCACTTCGTGCAGGAACTTTGAAAAAAGCTTTTCGCCTTCCTCGCGGGCATTGGCCTTGAGTTCCGCTTTTTCCTCTTTGCTCAATCGGTCATCGCGCAATGGACGATTAAGGAGGTAGTAATCCGAAATATCAATGGCCGAGCTTTTGACAAAGTCAGTCTCTTGTAGGGTATAAAGCCATTTGATAAAAACGTTTTGCAAGGTGTACCTGCGCTCACCATCAAATTGCAGGTTGATGGATTCCTTTGCATTCTTGCGTGCAATGCGACCATTGACTTTTTTGAACTCGCTGGCCGATTCCACATCCATGTATTCTTCGCGAACCTGAGTGATGAAGAAGGTGTCCAAATTGGCTGCAAAATCAGAGATAGCGGTAATGATGGGGCGTTCCTTTTCATCCGGGTTGGTTACCGTCATGAGTTGGGGCTTAGCCCCTGAAATTTCTTTGAGGTGATTCTGATAGATGGATTCTCCCCAAGCCTCGATTATGTATTGCTTGTCCGACTCAAGTTGGAGTTCACGGTCGTACATATTGCCAAAAGTGTAGATCGGAAGGGGTAGTAATTCACCACCATGATAGAAGAGCACTCCTTCCTCAACCAGGCGATTGAGCTCCTTTTGATTGCTCGTAGCTTCACCTTTGATAAGGGAGCAATCCTGGGTTTTCACTTTAAATAAGCCCGACCCGGAACGAACGATGTGGTAGCTGGTGCCGGACTTACTTTCCTCATCACGAATCCACTTTCCCAATACTTCACCTGGATAGGCCATGCGTATCTCGGCCATCCGGTTATCGTATAGTAGCGTTGCTGTTTTAACTTTTACTTCCTTGGTAGCTTCGCCTTCTTTCAAAAAATAGGCTTCCCAGCCATGCATAGGTACACCCACACTACGTTTATACCATACCCATGCCTGGATTTCACTTTTTGAGATTCCCTGATTGTACCGTTTAACCACCTCTGAAAAGGGCATCACATTCGAAGTGGTAGCTCTACCCAAGCCGTCCATTTCAGGACTTTCGGCCAAAAGTTTTTTAAGGGTCTCTGATTGTGCTGCTAGTCGCGCAGCGGTATATCCATTAAGGCTACCCAAACCAGAGGCACTGCTGATTCCATTTAAATAGCTCATAGATCAAATAGCTTTAGTTCCAGCTCTAAGGCTTGCGCCTCAAGCTCAATATCATTTTGGCTGTCCAGGGTGCTTTCAATAGCTCTTTCTACATCTTCCCTGGTTCCTGAAATGCTCACCGGGAAATCGCGCGAACTGCTCACCACCTCCTGACCACAGATCTTTTCAGGATGGATATGGAAATAAGTTCCATAGGTCATGAGCTCCGTGGTACTTAGTGGTTCATTCGAGAAGTCTCTGTCCTTCTCAACCAACAAAACCATTTCATCCTCGTTAAAGCCCTCCGGAAATACTCCGTTTCGCACCTGAGCAATCTGTAATTCGATTTCCTTTCTTCGTTGTGAGGAAGCTGTTTTTAGCTCATAGTTTAACTCACCGCGCAGGTGATTCAAAGCGGCAATACGAGCCCTTGAATATTGAGGTGCGATTAATTCCATTCCATTTCAATTTGAGGGATGACTGCTTCCGGAATTCGATTGTCTCGCAAGACCTTCTCAAGAATGCGTTCTTCTAACTTTTGATAGCCCTCCTGGCTTTGGATCATTCGATAGATGTTAGGCGAATTAGCCGCAGTTACTTGTCGCAAGGCCTTCAGAATACGCTCACGCATGGCTGTTATCACCGAATCTTCGCCAGGACCAGAAAGCGATCCTTCTCCTTGATCAGCAAAAGAGTAATAACCGTCAGCGGTACAAATGATGTGATCCAATACCGATATATCAAACATCGAAGCTGCTTCTTTCAGTTTCTTGGTCATCCTACGATCCGCCTCACTGGGACTGGTATTTCCACTTGGGTGATTATGGGAAATGATCATCGCCTTGGATAATGTTTTAATGGCTACAGCGGTGATAATCTCTATATCGACCTGGGTAGAGTTGATCGTACCTTTTGAATGCTTGTAGTAGCCAGTGATTCGGTTGGCCTGGTTCATATAGAGCACGACAAAATGCTCCTGAATCTCCATCCCATCAAAAATGACATCCTTGATGAAGTTGTAGGCATCTCGCGAACTACGCACTTGATTGTCGTATAGCTTTTCTTCCTTGAAGGTGATGTCGATCTCACGCACTTTAAAATCGCGTTCGATGTCGCTGATTTGGAGCTCTAGCTCATTCAGATCAACTCCGTCTAGGACAATCGTTCCGGCATGTGAGGGTATTTCGTATCGTTTCATTTTCTTCTAAGTATGATAATGTCTGTGGGTACTTGTGAATGCTTGAAGACAGGTGGTAACCGGTAGGCATCTACCAGGTCAGCCAATTCACTGATCTTTTCCTTTTCACCCTGGTAGGAAACTCCACTTCGCATGATGTTACTGGATGTCACAAAGACTAGAAGGCCACCACGTTTAAGCAGTTGCAGAGACTTGAACATGAAGAACGTCTCGAACTGCTTGAATTTTTCCTTTTTGAAAAAAGGAGCATATTGACCGCTGTACTTGCCGTAAGGAGGATTAGAAATGACCAGAGAGAAAGGGTAATCTAAGAGCCAGCTTATATCGCGCGTTAAAACAGAGGTATATCTCGGCCCCTGGAGAAAAGCCGTTTCAAAATGCTGGTCGTAGACTTTAACCTGCGGGTACAGCACTTTTGTAATACGTGCCGCAAAAGGGTTGATCTCAAAGGCGGTAATATCCGGATGTTTTGGAGCATCCTTAAGAAAGCGACCGGTTCCACAGGAAGGCTCCAGAATAGATCCTCCATCATACCCATGATGGATGGCCAGCTCCCATATCTTTTTACAGAGCCACTCCGGGGTATAAAACTCATGAAGCAAGCCTTGGCCGCGTGCACCTTTAGAGGCTAACCCACCAGCTCCTTCATATTGAGCAATGAATTCCCTTTCGGCAAAAGTGTAGGGTTCTCGTGCCGCTTCCTTTCTTTGAATTAAGGATTCGATGGCAATATTTCGCTCGTGTGGATTCAATCTTCAATTTCAATGTGTTGGGTGTATTCAATCTGAGCGTTAGGATTCTTTAAGCTCACTCGCTGCATGAGTTTTCGAGGAGAGAAAATCCAAAGCCAAGGTCTTTCACGTTCCCCTCGATAAACCACCTGAACCAAAGTGTCACGGTAGGCTAGGTTGAGTTGTTGCTGGTCGCCAATCGCAGTTCCTTCGATATCAAAGAATCCATCATCGTAGCTAAATAGCTTTACCGGAACCGTATCATATATGATGGAGTCACGAAGCAGAACGGTGGCTGGGGTTTTTACTTCAAAACCAGCGGTAGTCACAGATTCTGCGCGTGAAAGCTTCACCCCAAGCTGCTTGATTTCTGAAGCCATTTGAGGGAGCAAGGCGGCAAGCTCTTTGCTTTTCAGTTCCAAAACACGATTCTGTGCAACCAATTGGCCGTTTTCAGTCCTGAATTCAATCAGCTCTTCTTGAAGCGATACATTGGCTGAAAGCACGCGCTTATAGGAGCGCTGGGTTTCTTGCCAAGCATCATGTAGAAGCCAAGTGAGACTTACCGAAAGCAATAAGCCTGTACCAAGGATCAGTATGCCTTTAAGCTTGCTCATTTGTTGTGGTCTGTCGGTCTTTTAGTTTCTGCCCAGATATAGGTTGATAGAATCGTCATTACCCCTGCAATACAAGTGGTGGCTACGGTTTCCAAATCCTGGTAAATGGCGATATAAGTGGTACTAATTAGAAACACTAAGGCCACCCAAGTAATAACCAGTCTTTTACTCTTACTAATCATGGTCTCACCCAAGCCTCGCCATCAAAAACCTCTATTACCAAGCTTCCTTCCTGAACAAGCAGTCTAGAGTTTCCTGGCTCTTCTAAAACACCTTCTTGCTGACACCAATACATCGCATCTTGATAAGCAACCATAATCATTTGGCCTCCTGTAAATTGCTGGGGTGCACTAAAGGACTTGGTCCCGGTCACTTGCTGACCGGAACTCAAGTCCATGGCACCCTCCACCTGTTTGGCTTTAATGCGATCCATGGTTTAATTTTAACGATGAGCGTATTGAACCGTAAGGGTATCGGTTCCTTCTGTCTCATAAGGAACCGTATAGGTCAGGTTGGAAGATCCTGGCGTGAACGAAACCGTTTTCACTCGGATACCATTGAAGAAAACCATCGGCACAAATCCAGGAGCCACTAAATGATTCAGCTCAAGAGCTACTGGTAGACCTCCTCCGCTCACAATGCCTGTAAAGTCCTCTACGGCTTCGGTAAAGGCCAACTCACGTGCATTTGCAGCACTTAAAGCAGTGTCCGCGGTGGATTGAGCTGCGGCCGCTTCGCTACGAGCGGTATTAGCTGTAGCTTGAGCATTATCTGCCTTAGTCTCCGCAGTGTTGGCTGTTGATTGTGCATTATTGGCCGCTAATTGAGCTGTGGCTGCATTACTTAGAGCAGTATCCGCGGCTGATTGAGCAGCAGCGGCCTCCGTACGGGCCGTATTAGCAGTGCTCTGAGCGGTAATGGCTTTATTGTTGGCCGTATTAGCGGTAGTTAATGCGGTATCTGCTGTGGCGATATTGTCAGCTAAATCACTCTCAATCTGATCTAAGTTTACTGGCTGAGTAACACTCAAATGATCAAGCTTGCTCTTCTCGCTATCCGTAAAAGCATTGGTATTGGCATTGCTTTCATAGGCACTCTTTACCGCCTCCTTGGATAAAGCATTGGTAAAAAGATCTTCATCAGCTACTTTGACAAACTCTGAGGTTGAACCTTGACCATTGGTAACACTAGAGACCAAGTACAGAGCCCACTTTCCATCTCCATCATTGGAGACAAAAACACGATCCGATACTTTAAGACCAGTTAAGGCATTGCGTGCGGTAATGGAGGCAACGCTATAGGCGTCTTCAGCGCCTGCTACCATATTTTGAACCTCGGCCTTTGAATAGACATCAAGATTGGTTCGGGCTGATGCAGCATTGACATCAGAAAGGTTGTTCGACTTCTTTACAACGGCGGAGTCGAGAGCTTTGGAGGCAAGCGCACTTACTAAGCCTTCGACCTGTTTCTGTTTGATAAACTCACTCATGGTTATCGGATTTGTAATTAATAATTAAGATTCTAAGGTTGTTTTGGGATAGCGCAGCACTACTCTATCAGTGGTTTCCAGATCAAAGCCACCATGCCAATAAAGACGATCCCCTTCAATATGAAAGTCTCGTGTAGTACCATATTGGTAGAGTACGCTATTAACCGTAAGGAAAACCGAATCTGTATCGGTAATCACTTCAGGGTTAAAGAAGACGTTTTCCCCATTTTCCAAAATGGTCAGCTCTAAGGTGATCCAGTCAATGTTTCCCGCGCTACCTCCAAGTGAGAAGTCTGCACAAGAGGAAATTTGATAGACTTCGTCACGGATGATGATTTCATCGTTTACCCTGTCTCCAATAAGTTCCAGCAACTCTTTAGTTGAAAAGACCCTGGTGCTGCCACTGCGTATTTCCTTTAGTGTAAATGCCATACTATTTCTTTCGTTTTTTAAGCCAAAACCAAGCTATTACTCCCGCTATGAGCATGACCCCAATGGTTTTTCCAGGTTTTGACTCAATGAACTCAAGTCCTTTTTTTTTACAATGCTCGAGATGCTATTGAAAGTGCTGATAATACCCTTGCGGTAATTCTCGCGGTTGTCACCGTTACTCTCGCTGATATAGGGGCTATAAGCAATTGCTCGAGCGTAGGCGGTAGAGTCGTTGTTCACAGCATGTGCCGTTTTGTAACGACTCGATATCAAACGAGCAAAGTCATAGAAGCTATCCTGTTCCGTTTTGTAAACCCTAAATTTTAATCGATACTGGTTGTTGGCTACCGAATAGCTACCGTCCCAAAATTCATTGGGTGAACCTGCGGCGGTTATGCCGAAAAAGTTCTTACGAACTCGGGCCCCAAAACTTGAGCCCCAGCCACTTTCAAATGCCGCTTGGGCCAAGATGATTTCAGGTTTCATACCAAATCGCTGTCCTGCTTTTACAGCCATCGGGTAATAGGTAGTTGTAAATTTTTCTTTATCCATTATTCCGTTCTTATTTGATTAGAATTGATCCATCGGTCGTTGCCTTCCAGGGTTCTCACAAGCGTGTAGTTCATAGCGTTGCCATCCAAGCTCATCACCGGGTAGCCCAGCAGAACATCTTCCAGTACACTTGCAATGGGCTGGAACTTTTCACCCAATACCATTGCCGCTTCATTGGTAATCACTCTTGATCCAGGTGCCGACAACCAACCCAAACCTGGAATGGGAAGCATATAGCTCAGTTGATTTCGAGCATTAGGATAGGCTTGTGCAAGAGCGGATTCAGAGGTGAACTGAGCTATATAATTACTGGAGGCACTTATCCATAAAAGCATAGACTGCCCAACCTTCGAGGCTAAAGATCCTGGTGCTACAGCGCCAACTCGAAAAGCCACTTCAATGAACTTCACATTGTTCTTGCTGTCAAAATGTTGTTTGCCTGTAGCATAGCCGATGAACTCTCCAGGGCTAGCCGTTTTGTAGATATTCTTGTTTTCGCCCACCTCATACCAAGCACCATGATAGGAAGCATCGGGAGACGTCCGCACAAACACGCTGCGTTTGGCAACAATCATCCTTTGGGGAGCGGTATAAGCTCCAGAAGAACTTCTGCTACTGCTTGAGGAACCCGAACTGTTATTGATTCGGTTGTTCGAGATGGTTTGTAGAAATGCGTTGAATTTGTCGGTTGAAAGTTCTCCTTGCAGATCCTGAATAAGTTCCTTCCCATACAAGTTGCGATAAGCGGTAGCCACCGCATCCAGATTGGTTATTTGCGAAGCAATCTGAGCAATGGCATCCTCATTGGTACCGTCACTCCACATGAGCCAGGAAACCCCACTCGGGTTCATAGCCGAGCGTAAGCCCATGGCTTGTCGCACTTCAGGGCTTTGATCCGCCAATACAGAAGTGTTTCTTGAGCGCATGTTTTTAATGGCTTTACGGGTTACTCGATAGCCCAGATAGAGTCCACCGGCAATCATCAACCCGCGAAGGATCTTTTGTTGCTGCTCTTTTGATATGGGAAGCACAGGAATCATTAGATCATCAATCGGATTCGCATTTGAGTCACTTTACTGGCCAATTTCTTACCAATAGACGTCCATTCCTTGGCCGTAAAATGACCAGACATACTGCTCATAGCTGTGGCTATTTCCTGAGCCTCGGCATCGGATTTTGCCTTAATGAGAATGGTCTTTTGATAGTTCATGATGCTTGTTCATTTTGTTGGGTCAAATGAGCAAGGAGCCCTCCAATCAGGGATGGGTTATTGCTCAATTCAATAAATACAAGGTAGAGTTGACCAAGTTGGGCGTCATCTAGCGACTGCATGAATTCACTTACCAGTTCGATGATGGTTTCCCTTTGAGTCTTCTCAGTTTCATCAATAGTTGTAGAGGTGTCTTCTATTCCAGCAAGAGCTCCCAGGGTGTTTCCAAGGGGTGTGGCACTTAGCATTTTGGCTAGTCCAGGAAAGGCCAAGCCAAGAATATTCGCGTAGTATTCTACCTTCTTCTTTGCTTCTACAACTTCCTCCATTTCTTCGATCTGCTTTTTGAGCTGATCATTTTCATGGGAGAGTTGCTCATTGTCGCTTCGCAGTTCCTCAAGCTCTTCGGTACGTCTGAGCTCCGCAATCTTTTGATTCAACAGGTCACTAACTTCGGCTTCACCCAGACCTTGGAAATCGGTTTGTGTGTTTACCATAGGCGTCGGATCCACATCGAATGAAAAGGTCTTGGTCCAGAGCAGCATATCGTCATCCCCTCGTAGCTCAACTCTCAGCTTATCTGGTGCTTCAGACTGGATGTACTGATGCATCAAACGCGTGAAATTCTTGGAAGGTGAACGGTCAATGCTGTTGAGCTTTTTGCCCCTTTTAGAGAGGTAAGCCGAACACATGATGTCCTGGTGGCCGAGCGTGCGCTGAGCAGAAATCGCCTTTCGAATGGTGGAAGCGATATTGTATCGTCTGTTTTTCTCTAGTTCGCTCATGCTCTTGGAATGGCTCTAATGAATTCAACTTGGGAAAGGGCTCCTGGAGATGGAAGATGAATAGCCAGTTGACCACCAAACTCCTGAATCTTGGTAATCCCGCGAGATGGCCAATTCTCATCTACCTGTAAAATAGCTGTCTCACTGGCAATGGTGGTACCTTGAGGTAGCTCATGGGTAAGCAGGTAGTAATAGCCACGGTTGGCATCGGCATAGTAATCCCTCTTTGAAGGATCCAACACCAAGGTGAAGACATCCAAGTAAAAATCCTTCACCTGGCGAGTGGCCAGTAGACGCTCTACATATCCTATGGATTCAACAGATATCATGATTTATAACAGTGAAAGGTGAATCGAACTTTGTACGGGGTGAACTCCGCAGTTTCAGGATCAAATTCCTGCATACCGAGGTCACGATAGAAGCCCGTTACCATGCGGTTTTGTAATTGTTGAATGGAAAGGGGAAGAAGCTCGGGACGGTGGTGTGTCTGGTCATTAAAATGCTCCTGGCTTACTAGCGGCACTGTAAAGTTGACCGGATGGACTTTCTTGCCCTCAAACTCTAATGAATATTCACCAAAGACGGGGATTACCGGACTATCCATGGGGATTCGCCCCACCACGATTGCCTGTACACCAAAGCATTCTGCTGCATCTCCAGATAAACGGAAATCAAGGGGCACCACCTGAAAAGGGCGGTACACCTGAATCGTCCGATTGAGCCTAACTATCCCTTTCATTCTTCCTCATTCACTAACCACAAAAAAACTTTGGCTTCGTAGGGAAAGCTTACCCCTTCAATGCTGGGGTCGGTATATCTACCTTCAAAAGCATTCCCTGCGGCCTCGAGCTTTTCTTCAAATCGAAAGAACTTGTTATTAGGCGCAACCCCTTGTCCACAGGTAATAAGACGTACATCGTGATCGTCATCAAATACGTCCTGCCCTCCAACCTTAAAACTCAGGGTTGCGCCATATTCTATTTTAGGGTCGGGTAAGGCCACGAAAATGCCCCGGATACGACCGTAAGACTTCTCCGTTTCACCGGTGAACCTCACAGTCGCTCCGGCCTGGGGCACCCCAATGCGTATCATTTGGAACTTGTGGTCTTTCATGGCTCCCTAACCTTATGCTTTGACAATGATGGTTCCGCGCAGAATAGTCTTCACATAAGTTCCAGCTGGCGCGTTTGAACCCCACTCCAGGTTAAACTCAATGGTTTGCTGATCCTTGATCAGTTTAGGATTGTCCAAACGGTAATGTCCAACTGGAATGGTTTGACCAGAAGTGTTGAACAGCTCATTGGAAGCATTTTGAATCAAGTTGGTGCCATTGGCGATGAACTCGAATTCACCATTGCGCAGATAATCCGGAATCACACCGAAATTCACATCGTGAACGGTATCTTCCGCACCAGCTACACCAGAGAGAAGAGTAAGACCATTCAACATGAAGAAATTGCCTTTCTCCAACTTCGCAGATGAGATATTGGACAAACCAACCACTTTGTTGTCATCGTCCTTCAAGAGCTTCTGAACGCGAGACCCGGAAACATCCTTTACCACATAGTAAGCTGCATCCACCGCTTGCAAGGTCTTACGCGCGAGGCCTTCCTGGATATCGCGTGGCAAGAGGTGTAAGCGTTTCTCCAACTCACCTCTGGAGCCCTTACTGGGTGCCATGTTTCGGCTTCGCGCGAATTGGCGAATCGCCTTGGTAAACTTTTTCTTTGCCTGGGGAGTAGCTCCTTCCAAGGCCATAAGCAATTCCTCGTCACTGATTGCGCCGAGAAGTGTAAACTCACTTTGAGTGATTTCTCCTAATGTCATCATAATGATTCGTTGTTTAAATGATTTCGATTTCGGCGTCAGTATAATCGCTTACAACCTCGCCAGGGCTGTATGATTTTATTGTTTGCTCTTCTACCTCATAGGTGCTAGCCGATAAGGCTGGAAGATTGGGTTCGTAGGATTCAATGGAATGCACGACCGGATCCTGGTATACCGTCATTGGAGCTGCCATTTCAGGAGTGCCATCCAAGCCGCTCAACAAGTCCTTTTTCAAAACGACCTTAACTGTTGAGACTACACCTGATGCACCTACACCGGCAGATAGCATTTTGAGATCTTGATTTTTAAGCTTGAGACTTCCAAGTACGCCTGCACCAAGAAGTGCAGCTGGACGTACAAACTTTTTAGCTTGGAAGCCAGGAAGGGTATCGTCCACCTTCAACACTTTGTCGATGGCTTTTCCTCCCATGGTACCGAGGATCATTCCTCCACTGATCATAGCCAGAGAGCGCAGCTCGCCCAGCATGGCCTTGTTTGATACTTTCTTTGTTCTCATGAGATGTTTATTTAAGCGTTACTTTTTTGATTGTGCTTTTGCGTTTTGTGGAGGTTCTTTTTGTGGGTGTTTTGCGGGTTCCCGATAATCCCCGTGAGGTTTTCTTTTTCGGCTTGAGCAGCATATAACCGCCAATGAGTACGGCACCTGCTCCCAGGGCTGCCACAGCCGGATTATTCTTCACAAAGGCCATGATGCCGCCACCGGATGATCCCTGTGCAGCAGTAGATTGTGGTGGTGCTAATGGCGGAACACTAGCCTGGACAATGGGCATTGATGGTGCATTAGTAGGAATACTCACATTGCTAGGTACATTGGAGGTTTGTTGTGCAGAGGCAGCCTCGGCCTGAAGATTATTGGTGGATGTATCCTCACCAGGGGAAAACAAACCGGAGTCCTTTAGAATCTTAATGGCAGCTACAATAACTGGAGTAGCAGCAGCCACAGCAGCAGTCATGGAAATAGGTTCGCCCAACCCGCTCAAGTCATAGGCATCCGGATGCAGTTCCCCGTTAAGTCCACCGGCACGTCCTTTCAGAATGGCATCTTTTAATGCACTTCGTTTTCCCTGAAGTTTATCAGCATACAGGCTTTCAATTCTTGACAAAGCAGTTTTCGCTTTACGCCACTCATTAGCCGAAACACCTTTCGCAGCGGCTTGTGATTGAGTAGCATACGCCCATTTAAGCTTAGAAGCCATCTTCTTTAAGTTGAGCTTCATGGCGGCTAAGAATCCAAGTCGAGCGGTTACACTTAGTGGATTGTAGCGGACAATGGCTTTACCCACTTTTTGCGCTACGTTCTTGATGCCTGAACCAACTTTCTTCGCGAAATCGCCTATACGTTTAAAGAAGCCTCTTCGAGCAGCACCGAGTGCATCATCATCCCAATCCCAATCGTCCTCGTAGCCGGAAAAACCATTCTTCAAGTTGAGCTTCTCCTCATTCTGCGCGAGTACTTCAAGCGCTTCATCACGCTTATCGGTGTACCAATACTGGATAGCATAATCCAGCATCTTTAAGAATGCCTGAGGATCCTCGATGTGCGATATATGATTTGGATTGGCTGCTACCGCATTTCGGGTAGAAACCAGATAGCGATACATTGCATCCAACTGTTCTTCCTCGCTTGCATTTCCCAATTCATCGAAGTCAGGAAAGCCAAGTAAAACATCGCTGAGCTCGTCATCATGGCCACTCAGCACAGCCACGTCTATACCGGAAAGGTTCATATCAAAATCTTTATGTTCTGAAAAAGGTTTTTCGTAGTTGAAGCGGGAGAGCACAGGGTCGATGATGATGTTTCCGGTACCGTTGGGAACTACCACGTACACATGTTGGAAGTGGTCGCCACCATATTTGGTGATCCGAAAAGCATGAGGGATTTTCAAGTTGGTGAGGATAGAGCTAGCGAAAATGGAGAAGCAATCGCAGTCGATTCCTTCCTGACGATCTGCCCAGCTACGCGCAGGCCTTCTTAGTTGCTCCAAACCACGTTTATCCAGCTTGTACTGAATATGATGGTAGAGGAAGTCCCAGATATTCTGGCTGGTCTGGATTTTAGATTCTCCTTGTAAATGCAGGGCTATGGCTTTGGTATCATCGATGTATCGCCAAACCACACGTTTCATTAAATCAACGGTGTCTTCAACCTCACCATCTTCAATGATGATTCGATCGGAAACTTCTGGCTTGGGAAAGAAGTGATCATACTTTCTTCCGTCCCGAATCGTGCGATAACCGCTGGTAATAGACCCTATTTGAAATCTTGTTTTCATACCAGGCGTTCAGGAGTTGATTCGTAAAAGATGTCATTCACATACACCGAGTAGCGGTATTCCAAGGGCAGGTTGAGAGACTGAATACTGGTGTTGCCACCACGAACGAGTGCGGGAATACGACTTACTAGATTGGAGATATAGGGAGTTAATGCACTCCAGGGCACTTCCACCTGAGCCACTCCCAAAGAGGTTTGATTTAGAGGTGCAATGGTGTATTGATCCCGTGTGGGAACACTAGAAGCGACATACTTTCCACCAGTGGAAATCGTAATTACAGGCTTTGTGATTTGAACACTGACATTGGTAGGGTTGTCCACGTAGATATCCGTGGCCAGTGTAATTCCAGTAAAGGTGATTTTCGCAATACGCGGATTAAGAGTGCGCACCACAGATTTATCGCTCAATCGTTTGGCACTCAATGCTCGACTACCCCAATAGAGAAGCCCACCGATAATTCCTATGGCTAGAACGCTTCTCACTTTGTATCTTTCCCTTTGCGGAATCGTTGATAGATGAGATCCATAGCTACTTTTACGCAATAGCCCACACTGGCACTGACCACTGCATATGCAGCTACGTCAATGACGCCTGGAAATGTGATGGTCGTGTTGGAAAATTGCTCCGACAAGGCTCGGGAGAGACCTCCGAGCATCCCGGAAGCGGTAGTAGCAAAAGAAAGACTATGGTCGTGCTGCATCTTCAATGATTTCACATGATTGTGAAAGCGAAGATTAGCTTCCCTGGCGAGGTGGGGGCGACAAACTAGTACAAAAAATGATATAAATTGACCTATTTAGATCTAAGTAGATTAATTACAAAAGGATTATATTGATGCAATTAAATTATGGTTAGAAAGAAAGTTAATATACCAGCAATTCACGACAAAGATTTGCAAGATATTCTTAAGGAATTTAATCTATTGGATAGAATCAATTTGGGCGAAATCACATGCTTAAACTGTTCCAAAGAGATCACAATTGAAAATCTCGGAGGACTTGTTTCAAAGGATGGAGGGATAAAAGTATTCTGTGATGATCCAGAATGCATTGCCCTGGAAACCCCTAATAATGAATTATATGAATAAGTTAGTAGAGGAAATTCTAAAGTTTGGATTAGTTCCCGCGATTCTTGTTGTCTTTATATTTCTAATTGTTCAAGATCCTGATCGTGCGGAGAAATTAAAGGCTGTAATAACCAAACCCTTCTTTGATCTTTTTAGATGGTTTTCCAAAACGAGGATCTCAAGTGAGGTAAATTCTAGTCTAAATACTTACTTCAAGTCATCAGTTTTTAATCAATTAATCCACGACCCAGATACTCAGTTTAAAGTTAAGTGGGTCAAGAATTCAAAGGACCCCTATTTTAAGGAAAATGGTAGTTTAATTTTACGTCTTAAAGAGGATAAAGATCAAACAAAGAATGTTATTAATGCCGCCAAAATTGCGATTCCCCACGTGGTCTGTCCGTTAATCAGAAGTCACCTAGATCAGAATATTAGAAGCGCAGTAGATTTGACGATTTTACAAAAGCTATCTGAACGCCTAGGCAGACACGGTAAGGCCGTTTTCAAACGATATTTTCTGGATCCTGAGGTCGAAAATGACCCAACCCTGTCTGATGTACTTTCGAAGTTAGTTGAACTGGACAAACATGGGGTTTACACTCCCATATTCTTGAATGAGTTGGAACTTGTTGGCGAAGAACTCTATGCTAACTCAGATTATAATAATTACTCCAAAGAAGTTCTTGATTTCACCCAATACCTTTTGAATATCGTAAAGAGAAACACAGGAGATGAAATAGAACTTAACTATATCAGAAGCCCGTTTAAGTTAGGCACAATCTTATTAGCAAAAACAAACAAGGCACAAACCCAAGGCGTTAGGCCTTATCTAAGAAGGCTGCGGATGAAATTAGATAAAGGATGTGATAGCATTTATTTGATTTCTTTTCCCAATAGCTATGACTTTTTTAACAAGATTCTAAAAATTATCAACTCTCACGAATCGCTTGAAGTTTCCAAAGTGATAAACACGGTAGATTTTCAGCCATCACGAGGCAGCAATTCGCAGAACTATAAAATTGCGATACTTTCAAATAACGGTGTTTCTGGTTCTTACGGCTTTAAGGAAAGAGTCAATGCCAATAATTTGCAAGTGGGCGATATCTATTCCTGTGAAGTTGAAGATGTTTCAGAACGCGAAGCTCTGGTGAATTTACTTGGCTTAAGAGCGTATGTCAAATCATCTCAATCATCTTGGCTTCCATGTGTGACCTGCAAAAACACCTTGGTGGTTGGTGATGAATATAACTTTAAGATTCTCGAAATTGACTTTAACACCGGGACTATAAGCATGTCAAGAAGAGTGGACGAGGAAAACCCCTGGTTGACTAACGACAGTCCTGAGGTGGGAAGTAAAATTGAATTTAAAGTAATTAAAGTTCATAAAGGCAATCTAGAAGGGGTTTGGAACAACCAGTTTGTCCATATTCCTAACGAAGAAATCTCTTGGCTTGGATATAGTGTTTCTGAGCTATCTCAGTTCATTGGTGAAGTCTTAGATGCTCAAGTAACAGCTCTTGATGAAGCAGAATTCAAAATTATTGGCAGTTTAAAGAATCTGTATGAAGATCCTTGGCCAAAGATTAATGAACTCTTCAAAAAAGGCCAGGAGTTTCATGGAAAGGTGGTCCGTGTTAATGACAATCATGTAATTGTTGAAATTGATTATTCAGTTGTTGGCATCTTGCCTCGCGAAAGTTTAGAAAAGGCAGGTTTTGAGTACGCCAACTTTAATGAAACCATGCAGGTTGGTCAAGGAGTTGATGTTTACATAAGCAAAGTATTCATTGCGAAGAAAAAAATCCGATTCGACCTTACAAGGAATAAGACTCCAAACTAGATTTTTGATGTATGATTCAGACAGAGGTTCATTTTGAAGATCATAAATCAGTAATTGAGAGGGAGATCAGGGCGGCAAAATCATCAATATATATTGCTGTAGCTTGGATAAACTTTAAAACATATGCTGAATTATTTCGATCTGTATTAGAAAGTGACGTAGAATTGAACATTATCTGTTCAGATAATTGGCAGAATCGATCTCACCAAGCAGAAATTAATGAGCTCATTGAGCTTGGAGCCATTATTCGTTTATTGAAGATGCCATATACTCGAAATTATATGCATCACAAATTTGCAGTTATCGATCAGTTAGTAATTCTAAATGGCTCATTCAATTGGTCACCTAATGCGGAGAAAAGCATTGAGAATTTGATGGTTGTTCGAAATGCAAATAATGAAGTAAATGCGTTTTTAGAAGAATTCAAAAGACTTCTTTCTATTGAAACTGAGATATTGAGAGAGTTACAAAAAAAGAAGGGATGTCAAGTAAAAGGCTGTAAAGGTCAACTACATAACATATTGGTGCTTAGTGAACGTTCGAATAAGTACTATGAAACATTCGGCGACATTGTATCAGTCTGCACTGAATGTGAAGAATTTACCACGATTAAGAGATGCATACCGAATACGCGTTTCGAGATTCTGTTGTCCGGGTTGGGAGCAGCAGCTGATGATTATGAGCTCGAAATTATTGAAAAGGATATTTTTGACCTTCTCATGGAATATCAAAATGATGAGAGCACCATTCATGCCATTGGAAAGGTGAAAACCACGCTAGATGGTTACGATGAAGAGTGGGTCAGCACCAGGATAATTTGGAAAAATAAATTTGTTGGGAACTCTCTAAGAGATGAATTTGATGACCAGGACTTTGACGTAGGGTATGACAATTAAATCTTATAAAAACGTTAGTCCACAATCAACGTTTCCATCTAGCATAGAATGCATTTAATCATGGTTCACCAAGGGAATTTACTATTGATCTAACCATTTCTGGTGTAAGCACCTTACATCCGGGAACCCATCCAAGATTACCCAGATTCTCTACTAAACTCTTATTTCGAGTTATCCAGATTTTTAGTCGAGCTGACGCACTTCTTGGCTGAATATTCGGTAAATAAAGTGTTGCCAACTCCTGGAACCCATAGGATCTAATCTTAAAAGTATCTTCCATAATTGAATAATGGCCGGTAAGCCCTTGAGCTCACCGGCCTCTTTTTTATTATGCCCAATTCATATTTATTTTCCTTTCTAAGCGACTGGAAAGCATCTTCATGTCTTCGGATACCTTCTGATCGATTATTCGCGCGTAATGCTGCGTAGAGGTGATATTCTTGTGGCCAAGCATCTTACTCACACTTTCGATTGGAACACCATTTAACATGGTTACAGTGGTCGCAAAAGTGTGCCGAGCGATGTGGTAACTCAGCTTCTTGGTGATACCGGCTAAGTCAGCTACCTCCTTTAAGTATGCATTCAGCTTTTGGTTACTCATTACCGGAAGCACTTTGTCGGTTGGAAAGAGCTCCTCAAAGAAGGGGTTGTACTTCATGATGATCTTCCAAGGCACTTCCAGAAGTGGAATATTGGCCTTGCCACCGGTCTTACGTCTTCTGGTTTTGATCCAGTAGCCATCCTCGGTGAATTCAATTTCTTCCCGAGTGAGCTTTTTCACATCTGCATACGAGAGGCCAGTAAAGCAAGCGAACAAAAAGAAGTCTCTCACGCGATCTAAACGCTCCATTTTAATTTCGAGTCTCATGAGTCGGTTGAGCTCTTCTTCATTCAAGTAGGGACGCGCAACCTCTTTTAATGAGAGACTCTTATTCATGAAGGGATTCTTAACCAGCCAGCCATTACTGATACAGATAGTGGTAATCCTCTTGAGATTTTGAAGGAACTTGATGCTGGTATTGTAGTTACACCCTTTCTCCGTCTTAAGGAAATGCTCAAATGCTTCGATCATCTCATGATCCACACGCTTAACACTAACATCATGAACCCGGTATTTCTTCTTGAGGAATTCCTGGAAGTGATTCCGAGCGGTGCGATACTTCTGCATGGTGGGGTAGGTACATTCCTTACCCACCAGCGATTTAAGCTTCTCTACGTGGTCATCCCAAACAGTGATGATGGTCTTAGGGCGGGCTGAATTGGTGCCGAGGATGGCATCTTTAAGCATCGGTGCAGTTACCTCCGCATAACTAACAAGTAATTCATTGTATAACTTGTTAGCTCTCAATTTAATAGCATCGAGGTACTTATTGAAGGTTTGTGCCTCCTGGGTACGCCCCTTCATACAACTTTTCTCTGCTGACCACTGCTCCGGGAGGACGTGGCGCTTGATGGGAAAACTGGCTTTTCCCCCATTAATGTTGATCTTCAGATAGATTGGACACTCACCATTTTTCTTAGGACGAGTGCGGCTGATGTAAAACACCAGCGAGTAATTTGACCTTTCGTTTAACATACGACTTAATGTTCATTAAGCCCTCCATTTCAATTTCAAAAGTGCCAAACTTTGACCTAAAAAACCAATCGTAACTATTTGATTTTAGTATCATTATGTATCGTTTTGTCACACTGCTGGCTTGCTTTTTTGGGTTTTGAAAAAAAGCAAGCCGCTAAGCAACCCAAAGGGGGTACAAAACGGTGTTTTTTGATACAGGTTGAAAGCAAAAAAAAATGCCCAAAACCTTGGTTTTGAGCATTTTGATACAATTTGTTACTGTATCTATGCGGAGAGAGAGGGATTCGAACCCCCGGAGGTGTGACCCTCAATAGTTTTCAAGACTACCGCATTCGACCACTCTGCCATCTCTCCAATAAAATACCCTATTTTCCTTAGGGGATGCAAATGTAAAATTATTTTTAGCTCTACAAACAACCTTAAGCCTCTTTTTCTGTCTATATTCGTATAATCTTCTACTTCGAAATATATACTCTATGCGCAAAGTATTTATCTTGCTGTTTATCAGCTTCTTCGTGTCAGCAAAAAAAACTAACCTCTATATTTCCGTTTCGGAATTTCTGACCGATCAACGACAGTCTTACGTAGAACTATACTTTGGCATTGATAGTTATAGCCTCGATTATGTTAAAAAAGAGTCTGCTTTTTTGGGAGGCATTGAAGTTACTGTAAGTGTTTTCCAAGATGGGAAAATTATAACAGGCGACCGCTTCCGTATTCTTAGTCCAGCTTACACAGATACCAATAATCTTAATCAGGTATTATTCCACCAACAGCGCTTTCTACTAGAGCAGGGCAGCTACGAAATGCAATTGCAAATTGTAGATATTAACGATACCACTGAGCGTTACGAGTTTTCTCGCAATATTGTTTTAACCATCGATAAAGAACAAGCGGATCATTCCCAAATCGTTTTTCTTGAAAGTTTTGCTCCCGCCAGTGAAGCTTCCACAAACTCCTATATTCGCTCCGGCTATGCCTTAGTCCCCACTATTAGTAGTGGCACGCCTTATTTCCCTGAAAGCACGAAGCAACTTTCTTTCTATAACGAACTTTATAATTTAGATAAAGCTTTGGGCGCAAACACTAAATTTTTGCTGCGCTATTATATTCAAGATGAAAGTACCGGCAATAAACTCAATAACTACGCAGGTTTTATTAAAAGTTCGGCCGCACCCGTTATTCCTGTACTCAATGCTTTTAATATAGAAAAACTGCCTAGTGGAAACTATAACTTAGTAATTGAAGCTCTTGATCAAAAGGGTGAAAAAATTATAGAGCACAAAACTTTTTTCTATCGTAAAAATGCGGAAGGTGAAGTTCTTCCGGGTAGTTTTGAAGTAGAGGACTATACGGGCACTTTTGTTGACTTCTTGGGTAACCTCGATAGTGTTTATAAATATGTAGAATACCTCTACCCTATTTCTTCTGAAAGGGAGCAGATTAGTCAGGATAATCTTTTAGCACAAGCCGATGAACAAATGCTAAAACAGTATTTTTTGGCTTTCTGGCGTAATCGTAAACCACTTGCTCCCGAGCAAGCTTGGCAAACCTACCATCGTAAAGTGAAAGAAACGAATCAACTTTTTAGTAGTGGCTTACGTCAGGGCTATAAAACAGACCGTGGCAGGGTGTGGTTAATGTATGGTAGACCCGACCAAAAAGAACACCGAGCCATGGAACCCAATATGCCCGCCTACATAATTTGGCAGTACAACAAAGTGCAAAGCGATTTCGTGGTTACTCAAAATAATAAGATGTTTGTTTTTGGTGAGTTTGAACCCTCTACCCAAGAGTTTCAATTAATCCATTCCACCGCACTGGGTGAACTGCAAAGCCGCGACTGGCGACGTGACCTTTACTTCCGCGCTTATGGTGGACCGGGAACGATTGATCCTGATACTGATCCTAATGCTCGTGAATTCGGATCGCGCACCAATCAAAACATCATTTTGGGAACTACTGGTGCAGACCGGATAAACCGCTAAATTTGCGGCATGATTGTTTACCAGATTGCGGTGGCCTTTGGCCGTATCGTGTCCTTTTTACCTTTCCGACTCATTTATGGGCTTAGCAATTTTATCGCTTGGCTCTTAGGGGCTGTTTTAAAATATCGTTCCGCAGTTATTCAACGAAATTTAAAGGCTTCCTTTCCAGAGATGTCGCATAAAGAACAGCTTAAAACCCAAAAAGGATTTTACCGCAATTTTGCCGACATAATAGTTGAATCTTTCAAGAGCCTTAGCATCTCCGAAAAAACCATGCGCCAGCGATTTGTGCTGCGTAACCCCGAGGTCTTCCAAAAGCTTTACGATCAGAATAAAGGCTTAATCATGGTAATGGGTCACCATACTAATTTCGAGTGGACTGCCATGTCTATTCCTCTGGTGGTACCTCAAAATTGCTATGCGGTATACCACCCCCTTAAAAATCCCCGCTTTAATAAACTAATTGTTAAAATTAGGGAGCAATTCGGCCTGAAACTTTTTAAAATGGCGGATACCTACCCCTTTATGTTAAATAATCCTGACCCTAATCCGCTCTATGTTTTTATGGCCGATCAGAGTCCACATAAAGGTAAGATTAAGTACCGGGGCCAATTTCTAAACCAATCTACCCCCGTGCATTTAGGCGTAGAAAACCTCAGTAAGAAATGTAATTTAGCGGTAGTTTTCATCGACATCATCCGTGTGAAACGTGGTTTTTACGAAATAGAAGCGCAATTGCTTTTCGATAAGCCTCAGGAAACCGAAACCTACGAGATTACCAATACCCACCTACGGGCTTTGGAAAAATTAATACAAAAAGACCCACCCAATTGGCTGTGGAGTCATAAACGCTGGAAACATGCCTAATGCCCCCATTGCGGTTGCCATACTTAACTGGAACGGAAAAAAACTCCTCGAACGATTTTTAGCTAATGTACTGGAGCACAGCTCTCCACTGGCCAAGGTTTATCTTATCGATAATCATTCAAGCGACGATTCCATTGCCTATACGAAGGCTGAATTTCCAGCAGTAGAAATCATTGCTTTAGCCGATAATTATGGCTATGCAGGCGGTTATAATAAGGGCCTGAAACACATTAAAGAAGAAATTGTAGTCTTGCTCAACTCCGATGTAGAGGTTAGTCCCAATTGGCTAGAACCCCTTTATTCTCGCTTTACAGCAGATGCGACCCTAGCGGCATTACAGCCTAAAATTAAGGATTTGAAATCCCCCCAACATTTTGAGTACGCTGGCGCCGCCGGTGGTTATATCGATATTTTAGGCTACCCATTTTGTCGGGGCAGAATCTTCGATCATTTGGAAGAAGACCAGCAACAATACAATAATTACCAAGAAGTTTTTTGGGCTACTGGTGCCTGTTTGGCGGTACGGAAATCGGCCTTTGAGCAAGTAGGTAAACTCTATGAAACGCTTTTCGCCCACATGGAGGAAATTGATCTTTGCTGGCGATTACAACTGGCAGGTTTTAAAGTAGCGGTAGAGCCTGCTTCGGAAGTTTACCATTTAGGAGGCGCCACTTTAGAATCGTATTCGCCCCAAAAAACCTATCTCAATTTTCGCAATAGCTTAATTATACTCTTCTTAAACCTGCCGCATAGCCACGCCATTCCTACTATTTTAGCCCGACTAGTTTTAGATGGAGTATCGGCTATTCGTTTTCTCCTCTCTGGGAAACCGAAATTACTGCTCGCCATATTACGCGCCCATTTTGCCTTTTACGGAATGTTCAATGCCCTCTTTCTTGAAAAAAGAAAGCGGAAATCGGCCCCTTTAAAATCATTAAAAGGGGTTTACCCGAAAAGTATTGTCGCGTCTTTTTATCTGCGTAAGCGCAAGACTTTTAAAGACTTAAATTTTTAAGCCTCTAAAAAATAACGCAAAGCCATTTCGTAAGATCGCAAGCCCATACCGGAAATTACCGCTTTGGCCCCACTCGATACATAGCTAAAATGGCGGAACTCTTCTCGTTGAAAGATATTGGAGATATGCACTTCAATAAGAGGACAGTCTAAGCTTTTCACGGCATCGCCCAAGGCTACCGAAGTGTGAGTAAAAGCAGCGGGATTGAGAATAATACCCTGCGAATCTTCAGCCGCTTGATGGAGGGCATTGACTAATTCGCCTTCTATATTGGATTGAAAATAACTGATTTCCAAATGACTAAAGGCAGCTCGCAATTGCTCCAAATAATTTTCAAAGCTTTGACCACCATAAATTTCAGGTTGGCGTTTACCCAGCAAATTTAGGTTAGGACCGTTGATGATGGCAATTTTCATTTAGTACATTTAGGGCATCAAAAGTACTAAATGAACTGGAGCAGCGCCATTAAAGAGTTTTGCGATTATATGAAGATTGAAAAAGGCTTGGCGGAAAACTCGGTAAAGGCCTATCGGCGCGACCTTTTTAAACTGGCGGCTTATTGCGAAGATCGAAATTGGATGCCTTTAAATATGGATCTTAAAGCGCTAGAAGAAGCGGTGATGCATCTCTCGAAAGAAGGAATTAGCGCCAATAGTCAGGCCCGTTTTATCTCTAGCTTGAAAGGTTTTTACAAGTACTTGGTTTTGGAAGACTACCGTTCGAGCAATCCCGCCGAACTGCTAAATGCCCCGCGTTTAAGTCGCAAATTACCGGTGTACCTAGAGGAAGATGAAGTAGCGGCCATGATAAATTCAGTAGACCTCAGCAAACCCGAAGGCATGCGCAATAAGGCGATTTTAGAAACCCTTTATGGTTGTGGCTTACGTGTTTCGGAACTAACCGATTTACGCATTTCCGACCTCTTTTTAAAAGAAGATATTATTCGCGTTAATGGCAAGGGAAATAAGGAACGCCTCATCCCTATAAATGCTTTAGCCCAAAAACGCATCGAGTTGTACCGCAAAGAAGTACGCGTGCATCAAGAAATTATGCGCGGCCAAGAAGACTTTCTTTTTCTCAACCGCCGCGGTAAGAAGTTAAGTAGAGCGATGATTTTTAATATCGTAAAAGAAGCGGCTTATAAAGCAGGGATTCGCAAGGAAATTAGCCCCCACACCTTTCGTCATAGTTTTGCTACCCACTTGGTAAAACACGGCGCCGATCTGCGCGCGGTGCAAGATATGTTGGGACATGAAAGTATTACCACCACCGAAATTTACACCCACCTCAGCCAACAACAATTACGGGACACCATCATTAGTTTTCACCCTCGGGCTGCTGACTAAATTCTTCCAAAGAAGTAGCATTTAAAATTAACATCACCATTCAACTAAATTTTTAGTTAATTTGTGGTAAATCCTTTATGATGCTACGAATTAGCCTTTTGATCGCTTTTTTTATTTCTTCGCATCTTGCGCAAGCACAGAGCGACAGCCTAAAGTTGGTCTTAAAAAACCAGTTGGCCTTAATGCAATTTGATAAGGCCCTAATTAGCTTGGAAGAAATTTACCAGCAGAGCAAGGACGAAGAATACTACCTCTTAAACACGGCTAGCTGTTTTGAGAATTTAGGCCAGACTAAGAAAGCAGCCGAACTTTATGAAAAACTAATTGCCCTAAACGACAGTCATACTATTGCCAAGAGCAAACTCGCTCAACTTTATAAAAATAAGGGCTTATATCGCGCGTCTTTAGAGCTTTACCAGAATTTAATTGAGAGCGACCGTTCCAATTCCTATTACCACAAACAGCGGGCCTACTTGGCACTGCAATTGGGCAATATTCAGCAGGGACTTTTTAGCTACCAAGATGCGATTACCAATAACCCGGAGGATATTGAGGCGATTTTCGGTCTCGCCAAAATTTATCTTGAAATCCGCTATTACCCTGCTACCGATAGTTTAGTTGAACTCGCTTTAAAGCTAGATCCGGATCATATTCCGCTGCGCATTTTGGCGGCTAACTCCGCGTACCGACAAGAAAAGTATGCTACCATTAAGGAGCATATTGAAGTCAATTTTCGTATTAGTAAAGACTCTAGTGCCTATCAGCTAAAGCTTTTAGGGATTGCGAATTATCATTTAGGCAATTATTCTCAAAGTATTCATTGCTTAAAGCGGATGGAAATTAAAGAGGAACCTACAGAATTGATTTACAATTATATGGGACTCGCTTATTTTGAGAATGGTAATCACCAAGAAAGTGAAGCTAGTTTTTGCAAGGCCTTGAAATTGGCAATATCCAATAAAACGGGGGCTTATTATTCTTACTTAGGACTTAATCAGCACATTTTAAAAGAATACAACCGCGCGGTAGAGTCCTTCAAAAAATCGTACGAGTACAAGGAAGACCCTTTGATGTTTTATTATATCGCTCGCTCTTACGATGAAAACTTCGCCGATAAAAAACCCGCGCAAAAATATTACGAACGCTTCTTGGCGGAAAGCCCCGAAAAAGACAGGCCCTTCACTACCTATAGCGAAGAGCGTCTTTCGCAGTTTAAAACCATTGAGCACTTTAAGGAGCCTAAGTAAGGTCCTGAAAATGACAATTTAGTATTCTAATAATTGTTGTAAAGTTGCCTTGAAGCGATCCTTTCCTAAAAAGCCTTTTTCTAAATCGGCGGCAAAAGGAACGGGCGTATCTAAACTAGCTACTCTTTTTATTGGTGCATCTAAATACTCAAAAGCTTCCTCGGTAAGAATAGCGGCGATATCATTGACGATACTGCCAAAGAGCGTATCTTCCGTAAGGATAAGTGCACGGCCTGTTTTCTTAACTGAGCTTAAAAGGGTCTCTTTATCGAGTGGCATTAGGGTGCGCAGGTCAACAATTTCTACGTCTAAATCCTCTTCTTCCACATGGTTCATCGCCCAGTGAACACAAGCGCCGTAGGTAATAATACTTGCTTTTGTGCCCTCGCGCACTACGCGTGCTTCGCCAATGGGCGTGGTATAATAGGCCTCTGTAACATCGCCATAAATGGAACGATAGAGCGCCTTATGCTCAAAAACCATAACCGGATTTGGATCTTCTAAAGCACTAAGCAATAAACCTTTAGCATCTTGCGGGAAAGCAGGATATACAATTTTCAATCCAGGTACATGGCTAAACCAAGCCTCGTTGCTTTGGCTGTGAAAAGGACCCGCCGCCACACCAGCACCCGTTGGCATACGAATAACTACATCCGCATTTTGTCCCCAACGCCAGTGTATTTTCGCGAGATTATTCACAATTTGATTGAAGCCTTCGGTGGCGAAGTCGGCAAATTGCATTTCCATCATCGCCTTATACCCGGCAATACTCAAGCCTAAGGCCGAACCAACTATAGCCGATTCGCACAAAGGTGTATTGCGCACGCGGTCTTCCCCGTATTTATCGGCCAAGCCTTCGGTTACTTTAAAAACGCCACCATATTTTGAAATATCTTGACCCATCAAAATCAACTTAGGATGACGCTCCATCGCCAGATCTAAGGCATTATGGAAAGCATCTACCATACGCATTTCACGCTTCTCGCCTTCCGGTAAAGTAGGACTATGAGGGTTTTCCGCAAATAAATCTGCGAATTGCTCGGCCTCATTAAACTCTATTTTAGGTTCTTTATACGCCTCTTCAAATGCCGAACTAATTTCGGTTTTTATTGCATTGGTAATGGTTTCATTTTCCTCAGGACTCAGAATACCCTCATTAATTAAGAAGGCGCGGTAATTCTCTACTGGATCCTTTTCCGACCATTCATCTTGTAAGCCATCGGGATAGTATTTGGTCCCCGAAGCTTCTTCATGACCGCGCATTCTAAAGGTGCGACACTCAAGGATGAAGGGAACGGAATCTTGTTTTATTTCTGCGGAAATCTCTTGGATGGTATGGAAAACCTCTAAAAGGTTATTGCCGTCAATACTCTTGCCTTTTACGCCGTAACCGATGGCCTTGTAAACAAAACTTTTAAAGGCAAATTGTTGATCACTAGGCGTACTTAGTCCCCACTGATTATTTTCCACTAAAAATATTACCGGTAATTTCCAAACCGCCGCGACGTTTAAGGCTTCGTGAAAATCACCTTCGCTGGCACCACCATCGCCCGTAACAACTAGGCAAACTTTATCCTCACCTTTTAATTTATGGGCCAACGCAATGCCATCGGCAATACCAAGTTGAGGCCCCAAATGTGAAATCATTCCCACTAAGTGATGCTCTACCGTTCCAAAATGAAAAGAACGATCGCGGCCTTTAGTAAAGCCATTGGCCTTTCCTAAAAACTGGGAAAAAAGTCGGTTCAGTGGAACTTCACGCGTAGTAAACATACCCAAATTACGGTGCATGGGTAAAATGAATTCATCTTCTTGCATTGCTAAAGCAGCACCAACAGAAATGGCTTCTTGGCCATAGCCCGAAAACCACTTCGATATTCTACCCTGACGAAGCGTGATGAGCATTTTATCCTCGATAAGACGAGGTTTTAAAATGGCTTTGTAAAAATCAATTAATTGGGTATCGCTTAAACCTTTGCGGTTGAATTTCATGCTGTGCTTTTTGAGGGTTCCAAAAATACCTTTTTATCTTAATCCTAATCCTTAAAAAACAAGAATTGCAGAAATAAAGCAGCTGTTAAAAAGCACATGCTTTATACTATTTTCGGATTAATGCTTTTCTCTACCTTTGTGGAAATTTCAATAAAATGTCCGAAAAACTTGGTATTCCCTCGGTTGACTTAGCTGATTTTTTAAGTGGTGATGCACAGCGAAAAGCGAACTTCGTGCAAGACTTAGGAAAAGCTTACGAAGAGATTGGTTTCGTTGCTTTAAAAAATCACCGTTTAAGTGATGCTTTAAGTGCGGAACTTTATCAGGAAGTGCAGAACTTTTTCGGACTGGAAGAAGCACAAAAAAAGCAATATGAAATTGACGGTCTTGCCGGACAGCGCGGTTATACTGGATTTGGAAAGGAACATGCCAAGGGCCGCAATACGGGTGACTTAAAGGAGTTTTGGCATTTCGGACAATACGTGGAAGATAATGACCCCATTGCCCAAGAGTATCCGGCCAATGTAGAGGTGGCTGAGCTGCCCCGCTTTAACGCGATAGGCAAAGAAGCCTACCAAACGCTGGAAGATACGGGACGCGATATGTTGCGAGCGCTTGCCTTATATTTAGGATTGGATGAGTTTTACTTTGATGCGCACATCCATAATGGCAATAGTATTTTACGTCCCATTCATTACCCCCCCATTACCGAGGAACCCAAGGATGCGGTACGGGCCGCCGAACATGAAGATATTAACCTAATTACGCTTTTAATGGGCGCTTCCGCAGATGGGCTGCAAGTACTTAATAAACAGGGCGAATGGCTCGGTGTTACCGCTTTGCCTGGGCAAATTATTGTGAATGTGGGCGATATGCTTCAGAGGCATACTAATAATAAACTGCGCAGCACCACACATCGTGTGGTAAATCCTCCGAAAGAAGCTTGGGGCAGCAGCCGCTTTAGTATTCCTTTCTTTTTGCATCCCCGCTCAGAGATGCCCTTAAATTGTTTAGAAAACTGCATTGACTCGGCCAACCCGAAACAATACGAGGATATTACCGCCGGCGAATATTTAAATGAACGCTTACGCGAGATCGGTTTAAAATAATGGCAAAGAAGAAAAGTTTAAATAGCCTTGCCGATTTAGGAGGCATGGTTTACTCAACCGGATCTGCCCCCTCTTGGACAGAAGAGGACAGCAATAAAGAAGGCTTGGCGCCACAGAATCAGGCACTGGAAGCTCATCTTGAAAAGAAAGGCCGTGGTGGAAAAGTAGCGGTATTAATAAAAGGATTTGTAGGTTCGGAAGATGAACTGAAAGCCTTGGCCAAAGAGGTGAAAAATCATTGTGCTACGGGTGGTTCGGTAAAGGATGGCGAGATTATAATCCAAGGAAATTTACGTGATAAAATCACCAGTTTTTTAAAAGGGAAAGGTTATCCCGTGAAACGGGTTGGGGGGTGAATTGCAAAATGTGACGAATTGGCGAGCAAATTAAAATCTAATAAGCCGTTTAATTATCTATTTAATTCCAGCGATTTAATAAAATCCTCTGGCGTTAATACAGCGATTTGACTTTTACTATAGTCTTTTACATTACGGGTAATTATTACATCAATTTCACCGCTGCGAGTGGCTGCGAAATTTTGTAAGGCATCTTCAAAGTCTTTAAACTTTGAGTTTAGGGCGCTCATCACTACAGCCTTGTCCATTTGCAGTACATGTATAAAGCTTAACAGTTGCTTGAGACTATCGATAACCTTTTCATGACGAGCTGTTTGCCGCAATAGATAATAGGAATTACTTACTATTACTGGGCTTACATAACCTTTTACTGTTTGCGCCTCACAGAGTGCTATAATTTGTGCGGAATGCTCTGCAAAAGGAGCTCTATCAAAAAAGAAATCTAAGATTACGTCGGTATCAATTAGAAGTCTATTCATCCAACAAATGCTTTTGGCTTAAAGCCTTTGCTAACTCCTCTTTATACGAGAAGCTTGCTGGAGCCTTAAAGGTACCTCGTAAGGATGATGCTATGGGTGCTGAATTCAGGGACCGAACCTCTTTATCCTCAACCATAAGCTGAAGGTAATTTTCTACCAAATCCGACAAACTCCTTCCTTTAGATTTGGCATAGAGCTTCGCCTTTTCAATAACAGTCTGTTCAATTGTTAAAGTGAGCTTCGTATTCATTACACGTTACAATAATTTATTAATCACACGTGCTAATTTAACATGATTCGCTCAGATTTACAAATTATTGAGGGCTTAACAAGAGACCTTATCCCTTAAAAATAGCAGGCGCCCATTTTCGATTTGCATTAAAATACGGCCCTACAGCCGCTCCGGGGTGTTCTTCAACATCGCCATACGCATGCCCTTATTAACGAACCAAATAAAGGGTAATCCTAAAATGGCAGCCAGCTGTAATATTTCATTTTGCTCTTCTTGCGCAAGCACATAAAGCCAGATTAAGAAGGCGAAAACCAAGAGGGAAAATAATAATGATCGGATAAGTCCTTGTTGGTAATTGCGTTTTAATTGCTGCACTTCTCCCCTAAGGGGCAACTGAATAAAAGGCTTTTCTTGGAGGCTTAGTTGATACCACTTTGGCCATTTCCTTTCCTGCGATTTTAGCCAATGTGCTTCCACTACAAAACCCTTGCGATGCTCGCCCATGGTAAACCAAGCCTCGGCTTCCAATCCCCACTTACCGCCAATATTTATTTGATAATAACCAGGCTCTAAGTCAATTTCAAAACTTTGCCCAAAGGGAATACGCGCACTTTCTTTACGATTTATGTAAAATACATAATCGCCAAAATAATCAGCTCTATCGAAACGCTGCACTTTAAGCTTAGCCATTCAACTCTTTTTGATGAGCAATAACTCTTTCATAAAGAGCGGTATAGCGCGGGCCAATACTATGAATGGAAAAATTTTCGGCTTGTTGGCGGGCGCGCTGTCTAAACTCCATTAAGCGCTCTTCATTTTCTAAGATATGAACGGCACCTTTACCCATTTCATCGGTATCACCTACCTCAGCGGTATAACCGGTTATACCGTGAAGATTCACTTCTTCTAGTCCTCCGGTATTGGAAGACACAACGGGAACGCCTGCCCCCATTGCTTCTAAGGCCGCTAAACCAAAACTTTCTGTTTCTGAAGGCAGTAAAAACAAATCGGAAATGCAAAGTATACGCTCAACTTCAGAGGTTTTGCCGAGGAATTTAACTTTATCGGCAATGCCTAAATCTTGTGCTTGTTTGCGCGCTATTTCCTTTTCAGGGCCATCGCCTAACATTAACAATACGGCGGGCATATTTTTTTGAATATGATCAAAAACGGTAATCACATCCGGAATGCGCTTCACTTTACGGAAGTTGGAAACATGAGTGATGATTTTTTGTCCTTCGCTGGCAAAGTTATTTTTGCAGCTTTCATCGGGCTTGTAAAGCGATAAATCCACGAAATTAGGGATTACCTCTATCTCGCGTTTAATATTAAAAAAGGAAATAGTATCCTGCTTTAAGCTCTCACTTACTGAGGTTACAACGGTACTGTGATTAATGCTGAATTTCACCGCTTCTCGATAGCTAGGATTCTTCCCTACTAGCGTAATGTCAGTACCGTGTAAGGTGGTAATAACGGGTAAATCGTAATTCTGTTCTTTCAAAATTTGACGAGCCATATAAGCCGCATAGGCATGTGGAATGGCATAATGCACATGAATAACATCCAGCTTATACTTTAGCGTTACATGCACCATTTTGCTGCTCAAGGCCAACTCGTAAGGTTGGTATTCGAAGAGCGGATAATCCTGAACATTTACCTCATGATAGTAAATATTCGACTCCAAAACATCGAGCCGTACAGGCTGACTGTAACTAATAAAATGAACTTTATGCCCTTGACGAGCAAGGTACATTCCTAATTCGGTGGCTACTACCCCGCTTCCTCCGTAAGTTGGATAGCCTACAATTCCTATATTCACTAGCGCAGTTCTCCTTTTTTGTATTTCTTTGTCTTAATCACATTGCCTTCTTCATCGTAAGTAATCCACTTACCCGTTTTCAAATCCTTTTGATATTCGCCTTCCTCTTTAATTTTTCCACTTTCATAGAATTCGCGGAATAAACCTTCGCGGAGATTCTCCTCATAATTGAACACAGTTTTAATAGCTCCTTCTTGATAATAGGTTTTAGCTTCGCCTGCCAATTGTCCTGCGCTATAATTCATGGCGGTGCTCATATTAGCATTGGTGAAATACCAAATCGTTTTCCCATCGCGCAAGCCATTCTTAAAATAAGAGCTTTCTTGTTTAGTGCCAGTGCCATAATATTTCATGTATTCGCCTTCTAACTGCCCGTTTACATAATTGCTTTTTTCCGTGACTTTGCCACGATTGGAAATTTTCAGGGTCTGACCTTCTAATACTCCGTTTTTGTAATTCTCTAAATAGGTAATGCTGCCGGTTTGACGGAATTCCATTTTAGGGCCATCCAATTTACCCTCAATATTATAGGTGCTAATCACATAAGGCATTCCATTGGGGAAGAACTCCACCACGGTTGTGTCGCTATAGGTTTTCTCCGCTTTTTGCGCTTGCGCAGATGCGTGATTAGGATTAAGGATTAAGGCCCAAAAGCTTAGTGCTAGAATGTTCTGTATTAATCGCTTCATAAATTACTTCTTGAATTTTCGTGCGTGTTGATAGACTTAAAAGTTTTTGATTGGCAGCATCGGGATATACTCTATTGGATAAAAAGATGTAGACAATTTCTTCTTCCGGATCGGCCCAAGCCAAAGTACCCGTAAAGCCAGAATGTCCAAAACTTTTATCCGAAACACAACCGCAAGTTGGCCCAGCTCCCCCTAATTGAGGTTTATCAAAGCCTATCCCACGGCGGTTTTTTTCATCACAATATTGGCAACGAATAAATTCATTTACCGTAACCGAATCAAAATAGCGAATACCCGCGTACTCTCCTTTCTGCATGTACATCTGCATTAATTTGGCCAAATCATTCGCATTGCCAAATAGTCCGGCATGCCCTGCCACACCGCCGATAAGAGCAGAACCTTGATCATGCACATAACCGCGAACCATGGCTTTGCGGAATACCTTATCGTCTTCAGTGGGAACTATTTGCTCCATTGGAAATATTTTGGTGGGCTCGTAGGTTAAACTAAAAGCTCCCATAGGAGCATATAAAAACTCGTGAATCAATTCGTCAATGGGGCGACCTTCTACCTGTTCAATTAACTCCATAAAGAGGTAATAACCTAAATCGCTGTATTTGTAGTCGCGCGTATCTCTTAATTTAGAATCAAGAACCACCTGAATTACCGTATCGCGAATGTAGCGGCTGCTGTAAAGTCCTTCATTTACCACATTTGGGAAATTAAAATCTCTATTCGTACTGTAATAGCCTTCCTTATATTTTCCTGCCTCTAAGGTTCGAGTATAAAATGGAATCCAAGCCTGCAGTCCTGCTTTATGAGCCAAAATTTCCCGCAAAACCATGTCTTCCTTATTGGTCCCTTTGGTAATTGATAAATAATCCCCTAAGGTTTTATCTAAATTGATTTTACCCTCTTCTACTAATTTCATTAGAAGGGGAACGCTAACCGCGATTTTAGTGATACTGGCAATATCATAAAGGTCTTCAAAGCCAACGGGGTGTTTAGCGGAATAATCTTGGGTGCCAAAAACCTTATTGTATATAACCTTGCCGTGGCGAGCTACTAATACTTGGGCCCCTGGCGTTGCTCGTTGGCGGATGGCGTCTTCTACGATATTATCGATTTCAGCCAGCTTCGTGGCATCCATATCCACTTCTTCTGGTAAAGCAAAACCCATTCTGCCAATAGCTTCGGTATTCAATCCGAAACCTGGCTCAAAAGGTTCTCCCGCACTAACCGGTAAATGTCCATTTGCTCCTAGTGCACCAAAAATTATTTGCGCACCAATACTTTCAGCATCCGAATGATTTTGATAAGAAACCAATAAGGCTTCGGCCCGGCGTGCTTCGGGGAAATCAATTAATCCGTAGGGGTTGCCAAATAAGTCAATTATCAATTTGTTTTGCAAAGAAACCCGACGAATAAAACGCTTTATTTCATCGCTAATACGGTAGGATTTCCAAGGGTTCGAGTTACTAGTATACAGTCCAAAAATAACATAGTCGTAATCGCTTAATGCCGCAATAATTTCCTCTTCCCTAGCTTTTGAATAGGAGAAGTGTTCTACTTGCGTGTATTTCTTTAAAGTGTTAGGAAATACCGATCCCTCTTCTACGCCAGCGGTAATGCAAGCGATCTTTTTACTAGATAAATCACGAATAGGTAAGGTTTTATCTTTATTCACCAACAAGGTTGTGGCTTCAGCGAAAAGACGACGGTTAAGCACCTCATCTTGAATAGTATTTAAGTCTTGATTAATTTTATTCGGCTCTACGTATTTCTTTTGTGAAAGCCCAAACCAATTTTTAGCCATTAAAATCTTGCGCACGCTTTTCTCAATTTCTGCTGCATCAAGGCTGCCATCATTTATTGCTGCTAAAATTTTCTCCTTTGCTAAATGTACATTTTGGGAAAAAACCAGCACTTCATTACCAGCCTTAATCGCTTCTAAATCAACCATTCCAGGAGCATACTTTGCAGCCACGCCTTGCATATTTAAGGCATCTGTGAAAACGAGACCGCCAAAACCTAATTCATTTTTTAGGAGACCAACAATATCTTTACTAAGGGAGCTGGGCGTGCCACTAGCATCCAAAGCAGGCACATTTAAATGTGCTACCATTACCCCTCCTAAACCAGTTTTTGCCAGTTTTTGGTAAGGATAAAGTTCCACAGCATCTAGTCGACTACGATCATGTGAAACGGTTGGTAGGGTTTTATGCGAATCGCTATCGGTATCACCGTGACCAGGAAAATGTTTGGCACAAGCAAGAACATGTTCCGACTGCAAGCCATTCATAAAAGCGGTAGCCATTTCCGTTACTTTTTGCGGGTTTTCGCCGAAAGAGCGGGCACCAATAATGGGATTTAAAGGATTGGTATTAATATCTACTGCAGGAGCAAAATTAATATGGACTCCCAATCGCTTGCAATGCACAGCCATGGCTTTTCCATATTCGTAAGCCCATTTTTCGTTGCTAATGGCCCCAACGGTTATGGGCCATGGAAATTTAAAAGTTTCGGGAAGGCGCATTGCTAAACCCCATTCGGCATCCATCGCAATCATTAATGGCACTTTGGCTGCTTGCTGATAAAAGTTGGTTAATTCTGCTTGCCGCTGAGCGGTTCCTTGAAAGAAAATAAGACCTCCTAGGTTTTCATTCTTTATTAAATTCAAAATTTCATTTTGATGACTTTCGCCTTTATTGGAATAAGCAGCCACCATAAAAAGTTGCCCTATTTTCTCGTCCAAGGTCATACTTGCCATCAGGCTATCAACCCAGGCCGACTTCTCCTGCATAAATACTGCGTTATTCATCTGCCCATGAGCAAACGTTAACACTCCGAAATAGACCGCAATGATCCGGATAAATAAGCCTCGCATAAGTAATTGTATAGTGGCCCCTAAGGTATTGACTCCTTTCATGCCAATTTAATATTTGCCAAGAAGTAATCCACAGTTTAAAGTGAATGATAAAAGAGAAACTTTATTGCTATGTAAGTGGTTAAAAAGGCGGTATTTTTGCCCTTAATTTCAATCTCTCGCTTTTGGAGTCAGGAAAAATCGAAGTGCTTGGTGCACGAGTACATAATCTTAAAAACCTTGATTTAACAATACCGCGCGACCAGCTAGTGGTAATTACTGGTTTAAGTGGTAGTGGAAAGTCGTCATTGGCCTTTGATACTATTTATGCCGAAGGTCAGCGTCGTTATATCGAAACCTTCTCGGCTTACGCTCGCCAGTTTTTAGGCAACTTGGAGCGACCAGACGTGGATAAAATTAATGGACTTAGCCCCGTAATTTCTATCGAACAAAAAACCACTAGTAAAAATCCGCGCTCTACGGTTGGCACTGTCACCGAGATTTACGATTTCCTTCGCTTACTCTATGCCCGCGCGTCTACTGCCTACAGTTATAATACGGGCGAAGAAATGATTAGCTATACGGGCGAGCAGATTAAAGAGTTGTTGATTGAAAAATATCAAGAAAAAAACATTAGCATTCTCGCGCCTTTGGTTCGCTCTCGCAAGGGGCATTACCGGGAGCTCTTCAGCCAAATTGCTAAGCAGGGCTTTTTAAAAGTACGGGTAGACGGCGTGATTCAAAATATTAGCGCTGGCATGCGCTTAGATCGTTATAAAACCCACGATATTGAAGTGGTAATTGATCGACTAAAAGTGGATATTAAAGATGCCAAGCGTATTGAAGAGTCCATTGATATTGCCTTATCGCAAGGAAGCGGTATCCTCATGGTTTTAGAAAAAGACCAGGAAAAAGCGGCTTTCTACAGTAAAAATTTAATGTGCCCCACCACGGGAATTGCCTATCCGCAGCCGGAGCCGAATACTTTTTCTTTCAATTCTCCGAAAGGGGCTTGCCCGCGCTGTAATGGCTTGGGACAGGTAAATGAAATCGATCTTAAAAAGGTTATCCCCGATGATCGTAAAACAATCAAGAAAGGTGGTTTAGAGCCCTTGGGCGACTATAAGCAAAGCTGGATTTTCAATCAGATTGAGATTATTGGTGATCGCTATGGTTTTTCCATTAATACTCCCATCAAAGATATTCCTAAGGAAGGTTTAGATGTGGTGCTTTACGGAGCGGATGAAGTTTTTGAAGTAGAAAACAAAACCCTAGGCATCACCCGCAAATACAGTCTCAATTTTGAAGGGGTCGTAAACTTTATTCAAAGCCAAAATGAAGAGGCGAAAAGTCGCAGCATAAAGCGCTGGTCTGAAAGCTATATGAATGAAGTAGAGTGTTCGGAGTGCAAAGGAGATAGGCTTCGCAAAGAATCTTTGCACTTTAAAATTGGAGGAAAAAACATTTCTGACCTCGCCCGATTTGATATCGACAGTTTGCATAAATGGCTAGCGAAAGCAGAGAAAGACATGACCGAAAACCAAAAGAAAATCGGTCACGAGATAATTAAAGAATTGGCGGTGCGCAGTAACTTTCTCCTGAATGTTGGTTTAAGCTATCTGAGCCTTAATCGCTCGGCCAAAAGTTTATCGGGCGGTGAAGCGCAGCGTATTCGTTTAGCTACGCAGATTGGTTCACAATTAGTTAATGTACTTTACATTTTAGATGAGCCTAGTATTGGACTGCATCAAAGAGATAATGAAAAGCTTATAAAATCGCTCAAAGATCTTCGCGATTTAGGCAACTCGGTAATTGTGGTGGAGCACGATCGAGATATGATTGAAGAAGCCGATTACATTATTGATATTGGCCCGGGCGCTGGAATTCACGGCGGAGAAATTGTAGCAGCAGGAAATCTCGTTGATATCCAATCTAGCGAAAGCATGACCGCCCAATACCTTAACGGTGAACGTGAAATTGCTGTTCCCAAAGAGCGTAGAAAGGGCAATGGTGATTTTATAAAATTAAGCGGCGCCACGGGAAACAACCTTAAAAAAGTGAACCTAAAATTACCTCTGGGAGAATTAGTAGTGATTACTGGCGTTTCGGGTAGCGGGAAATCTACGCTGATCAACGAAACGCTTTACCCAGCCATTAGCAAGCATTTTTACCAATCGGTTAAAGAACCCCTTCCCTACACTAAACTTGATGGTTTAGGAAATATTGATAAGGTTATTGATATTGACCAAAGTCCCATTGGTCGCACGCCAAGAAGTAATCCAGCCACTTATACGGGTGTTCTTTCTTCTATTCGTGATTTGTTTACCCAAATTCCCGAAGCTAAAGTGAGAGGCTATAAACCTGGGCGATTTAGCTTTAATGTTAAAGGCGGTCGCTGCGAAACCTGCGAAGGTGCAGGCTTACGCCTGATTGAAATGAACTTTCTTCCCGATGTTTATGTCAACTGCGAAACTTGCCAAGGCAAACGATTTAATCGTGAAACCTTAGAAATCCGCTATAAAGGAAAATCGATTTCAGATGTGCTTAATATGAGTATTGATCAGTCGGTAATTTTCTTTGAAAGTATTCCTAAAATCTATAGCAAGCTAAAAACCTTACAAGATGTAGGTTTAGGCTATATCACACTGGGGCAGCAATCTACTACTCTCTCTGGTGGTGAAGCTCAAAGGGTAAAATTAGCAACCGAACTAAGCAAGCGCGATACAGGCAAAACTTTATATATCTTAGACGAGCCTACTACTGGGCTTCACTTTGAGGACGTGCGCGTTTTGATGGATGTGCTACAAAAACTAGTAGATCGCGGCAATACCGTGGTTATTATTGAACACAATATGGACGTGATTAAACTAGCCGATCACATTGTGGACATTGGTCCTGATGGCGGAGGAAAAGGTGGTAAAATTGTTTTTGAAGGCACTCCAGAGCAAATGGTGGCCGACATGAAAAGTTACACTGCTAAGTTTTTAGAAATAGAATTAAAGAGATAAAATTTATGGAGGAGAGAGATCCAAAAGTAAATAAGGCTTTTGAACAAAAAAGCTGGAATGAGATTCGTACCAACGATAGTTGGGGGATTTTTAAAATTATGAGCGAGTTTGTCAATGGCTACGAAAGTATGGCCCGCATGGGACCTTGTGTAAGCATTTTTGGCTCAGCGCGCACCAAGCCCGATAATCCTTATTACCAATTGGCCAAGGACATTGCTTACCGCTTAACCCAATCGGGTTTTGGAATTATCACTGGCGGTGGGCCAGGGATTATGGAAGCGGGAAATGCTGGTGCGCAAGAAGGAAATGGAAACTCGGTAGGATTAAACATCGATCTGCCTTTCGAGCAAATGCCTAATCCTTATATCGATCGCGATAAAAGCCTAGACTTCGATTACTTTTTTGTTCGCAAGGTGATTTTTGTAAAGTATTCACAAGGCTTTATTGTTATGCCTGGTGGCTTAGGAACCTTAGATGAATTATTTGAAGCTCTAACTTTAATTCAAACTAAAAAAATCGGACGCTTCCCCATCGTTCTTGTAGGAAGTAAGTTTTGGGGCGGTTTACTAGACTGGATTAAAGAGCAACTTTTGGAAAAGGAGCACAATATCGCGGAGAAGGATTTAAATCTTTTTAAGGTAGTAGATACGGCCGAAGAGGCAGTGGACGTAATTGAAGATTTCTACTTGAAATACATGTTGAAGCCGAATTTTTAGCCAAATTCAGATTTATACAATTTTGGATAGACTAAAAAATCTGAAGCCGATCATAAAATCAGCTTCAGATTTTTTTTGTGATAATTATTAATGACTAAGAAATTTGTTCCTCCAGAGGTAGCTCGAACCAAAAATTACTACCCTCGCCTAAGGTACTTTCGAAGCCAATTGTACCGCCTGCTTGTTTCACAAAATAAGAGCAAAGCATGAGTCCTAGACCATTACCTTTTTCCTTTCCTGTTCCTAAAGTACTGGTAACAGATTCGCTAAAAATATCATGCTGATTTTTAAAGTCTATTCCTAAGCCAGAATCTTTTACACTAAAGTGACAGATTTTATTATCACAAGTGGCGCTAATTAAAATTTCTGTTTTGTTTTTACTGTATTTTAGAGCGTTTGAAATGAAGTTTCTTAAGATTAAACGTGCCACTTCAAAGTTCATAAATTTTTTGCCCTCTGATCCAAAAACCGAAAGTTTTAAGCTTACTTCCTTTTCATTAGCTAAGGGCTGAAATAAATCTATTACCAATAGTATTTCTTTCTCAGCGTCATCAATAAGTACTGGACTATTTAACTCTTTGGCCCCCAGCTGTATTTTAGACCAAGCCAAGAGGTTTTCCAAATTTTGCAATAAAATAATAGTTTGCCCATTAAGCTTCTTGGTAAGACTTTGAAAGAGCTTTAAATCGTCTAAGTTAGCATCTCCAATTAATTCCAATAAACCCTGAATGGACGAAAGAGGACTGCGTAAATCGTGTGCAAAAACTGCCAAAATCTTATCCTTGAAGGCATTTAACTCTTCCAGATTTTGGTGCTGTACATCAAGAGCATCTTTTTGTTTTGAAATCTCCTTATTTTGAGTTTCAATCCGGTAATTTTTGGAGACTAAAAGTTTGTTATTTTTTCGTCTTGTATAAATATTTAAGCTAAGTAGTAGAATCGTTACCAGCAGAAATATTACCACTAAAAATTGCTTAAATCTTTGGTCATTTATTTCATGGCGGAGCTCTGCTTCGCGGTAATCACTCTCTTGCTTTTCTAAGGCCTGAATTTTTTCAAATTTATAGCGCTGCTCTAATTCGGCCATTTTCCTGACCTGTTCTTGACTATTTAAGGAATCATTTAATTTGTAAGCAGATACAAAATCTTCATAGCCTTCTTTATAATTTTTAAGGTAATATTTGGTTTGGGCTAATAAAAAAAGCACTTCCACCTCTTCTGTTTTCAACTTTAGATCAACCGCCATTTTATGAACCGTTTCAAAAGTAGCCAGTGCTTCTTGATATTGCCCTTTCTTTAGCTGTACACGACCAATGCCATTATAGGAGTTTATGCTTTGGTTATAAAAATCGATGGGTTTCGCTTCTTCTAAACCTCGTGCATAAAAGTAATAGGCCGAATCTGTCAAACCTTTATTCAGACAAATCTTACCTAAATTATTAGAAATCAAAGCCTTAGAATCGTTTAGCTTATGAAGAACACTTAGATTATACGCCTTATTGTAATTATAGAGGGCCGAATCTTCTAGCCCCATATTTATATAAACAAGTGCGAGGTTACTGTATTGCGCTACAAGGTCAATATAGCCCTTACCAGCATCAAGAACGATAGATTTATCGATATACCTTTTTGCTTCACTAAGATTATTTACGGCTAAATAATACTGGCTCAGGTTATTGTAAATATCGGCCAAAGTGTTGGAGTCTTGGATAGAATCTGCAAAGCGCTCAGCCTTCAAATAACTTTCTACCGCTTTGAAAGCATCACCGCGGGAAAAATAGACATTGGCCAAATTACTATAGTTCCTTGCAACCCCAGCACCTAGTGAATTGTCTAAGTTGATTTCTAATGCCTTATTGTAATACCCAATTGCAGTATCATATTCTCCAGTAATAAAGTTTAAAATTCCGAAGCTATTATAAAGGTCTGCTAATCTAGTTTCAAGCTTATTAGCACGGGCAATTTTAACCGCTTTATTGAGCGCTATTTTAGAGGAATCTATATTGAAGGACGAATACATTCGAGCCAGGTCGTTCAAAATAACAACCTGATCATCTGGACCTACGGTGTCGAGGGCCATTCTTCGATTTTTAATATCATCCCTTAGCGCAGAACTTTGAGCCTTTGAACTTTGAGAAAGGCTAAAGATTAATACTATTGAGAGACTGGTTAAGAGTCTGATAACAAATGGTAGAATTTGCATTTTCAATCAGCGAAATGATAATCACAATGTAATGATAAATTTAGGTAGGCCTCCGGTTTATCCGAAAAAATATATCAAGTTTTCAACAGAGACCAAAATTAACTGGATATCGGATGAAATTAATATGCAAGCCAATTTCAGACTTTTTCTTCCTAGAATTTCCCTCAAAATCTTTCGGACAAAGGCGGGAAAATCCGTAAATTGAGAGCACCAAAAAAAAACCATCCTTTATGCTAGCTAAATCTATCCAAAGACTTCTTGTTGCTAACCGTGGAGAAATCGCTATTCGGGTATTTCGTGCCGCGAGCGAACTAAAAATTACCACCGTTGCTGTTTACAGTTTTGAAGACCGTTATTCGCTACATCGCTATAAAGCAGATGAGGCTTATCAAATTGGTCCTGACGAGGAACCCTTAAAACCTTATCTCGACATTGAAGAGATTTTACGAATTGCCCGCAACCAAAAGATAGATGCCATTCACCCCGGCTATGGTTTCCTTAGTGAAAACATAAATTTTGCCCGTCGCTGCCGCGAAGAAGGGATAACCTTCATTGGACCTGCTCCCGAAATAATGGAACAACTGGGAAATAAAATTGCCGCAAAGGAATTAGCTTTAAAAGTAAATGTCCCCATAATTAAAGGTGCTAGTAACTTACAAAATAGTGACGAAGCTTTCGCTGCCGCAGATGAAATTGGATTCCCCATAATCTTAAAAGCCGCTTCGGGTGGTGGTGGTCGCGGAATGCGCATAGTACGAAGTAAAGATGAACTTAAAAAATCCTTTACTGAGGCGGCTAATGAAGCAGCTAAAGCTTTTGGAGATCCTACCGTGTTTTTAGAGAAATACGTGGAAGACCCCAAGCATATTGAAGTACAATTACTCGGAGACTTACACGGTAATTTGGTGCATCTGCATGAGCGTGATTGTTCCGTACAAAGGCGTTTTCAAAAAGTGGTGGAAGTCGCTCCCGCATCAACATTAAGTGATAAAACTCGCCAAGCTTTACACCAATATGCCCTTGATATTGGCAGAGCCGTTTCCTACACCCATGCGGGTACCGTCGAGTTTTTGGTAGATAAGGATGAAAACATATTTTTTATTGAAGTTAACCCACGCATACAGGTAGAACATACCATAACGGAAGAGGTTACGGGTTACGACTTGGTGAAGGCGCAAATTCAAATTGCCGAAGGTGAGTCTTTAAACGGGTCCGTGCTTAATATACCGGCTCAGGAGGAAATAAAACTCAATGGTTTCGCTATTCAATGCCGCATAACTACCGAAGATCCTGAAAATAATTTCATGCCCGATTATGGCACCATCATCGCCTATCGTAATGCAGCTGGAATGGGCATTCGCTTAGACGAAGGCAGTAGCTATCCAGGCGTGAAAATTTCTCCCTTTTTCGACTCCATGCTTACTAAAGTATCGGCTTGGGGAAGTAGTCTTGATGTAGCGGCAAGCCGCATGGAAAGGGCCTTGTCTGAATTTCGCATCCGAGGTGTTAAAAACAATATTCCCTTCTTACAGAACGTAATTTCACATCCCGAATTTAGAGCGGGATTGCAAAGGGTAAGCTTTATTGAAAAGCATCCCGAATTAATGCAACTCAAGCTTAGCCGTAACCGAGGAACGCGTATTTTAAACTTCACCGCCGACCTTATTGTAAACGGTAATCCAGAAGTTAAAAAACCTGACCCCGGCCGAAACTTCCGCAGCCCGAAAGTTCCCGATTTCGATAAACACTCCGCTCACACACCAGGTACGAAAAATCTACTGACCGAATTGGGTCCCGAAAAATTCAGTCAGTGGTTGGCTAAGGAGAAAAAGATCTATTATACGGATACCACTTTTAGAGATGCACATCAATCGCTGCTTGCCACGCGTATGCGCACTATTGATATGCTTAAAGTAGCCGAGAGTTATTCGAAAAACTTTCCCGAACTCTTTTCTATGGAAATATGGGGCGGTGCCACTTTCGATGTGTGTTTACGATTTTTAAAAGAAGATCCTTGGCAAAGACTGAGGCTTTTACGCGAGGCCATGCCTAATGTGCTTACGCAGATGCTCATTCGGGCGAGTAATGCGGTAGGTTATAAAGCCTATCCCGATAATTTAGTAGAATCATTTATTGAAAAATCTTGGGAAACTGGTGTCGATATCTTCCGCATTTTCGATTCTTTAAACTGGACCGAACAACTAAAAATTTCTACCCAAGCTGTGCGGGAAAGAACGGGAGGACTGGCGGAAGTTTGTCTCTGTTATACCGGCGATATCAGCGATCCGAAAGCGCATCCCAAATATAATTTGCAGTACTATTTAGATTTAGCACGGGAAATAGAAGATATGGGTGCTCACATTTTGGCCATCAAAGACATGGCAGGTTTACTAAAACCTTATGCGGCACATACCTTAATTACTGAACTGAAAAAGGTCATTGATATTCCTATCCATTTGCATACACATGATACTTCAGGCATGCAATCGGCCACCTATTTGAAAGCGATTGAAGCAGGAGTTAACGTGGTGGATGTAGCCATCGACTCGATGAGTGGGCTTACCTCCCAGCCCAATTTCAACTCTCTGGTAGCCAGCCTTAAAGGTCATGAAAGAGAAAACCCTATTAACCTCAGTCGCCTCAATGAATTTAGTAATTACTGGGAAGATGTGAGAGAGTGGTATTATCCCTTCGAGTCGGGCTTAAAATCGGGAACGGCGCAATTATACGAGCATGAAATTCCTGGCGGGCAATACAGCAACTTAAGACCGCAAGCGCGTGGACTTGGCATCGAAGATAAATTTAATACCATCAAAACCAATTATCGCGATGCTAATCAACTAATGGGCGATGTGGTAAAAGTTACGCCTAGCTCCAAAGTGGTAGGCGACTTGGCCATGTTTATGACCACCAATAATTATTCGAAGGAAGACATCTTAGCGAAAGCGAATGAGATATCCTTCCCCGATTCGGTAATTAGCTTTTTTAAAGGCGATTTAGGTCAGCCTTTCGGCGGATTCCCAAAAGAATTTCAAAAAGCGGTACTTAAAAACGAGAAGGCTTATACCGACAGACCGAATGCCCATTTGGATCCCATTGACTTTGATAAGGAGTTTCCCGAATTTCAGAAGGCTTTTGGGCAGAGCTATACCTTTCTTGATTTCCTTTCCTACAAACTCTACCCAAAAGTTTTCCAAGATTACGCCACTTTTAAAGATTCCTACGGTGAAGTTTGGCGCATCCCCAGTCTCATTTTTTGGTACGGCATGCAGCCAGACCAAGAGTTTATGGTAGAAATTGATCAAGGGAAAAACATTCTCATTCGCTTTTTGAGTGTAAATGATCCCTATCCCAACGGAAATCGCCATGTTTACTTTAAGCTCAATGGGCAAAATCGTCATGTAGAGGTAAAAGACAACAGCATTTCTTCCAACGAAGTATTAAACGAAAAAATAGGCAGCGATAAAGATATAGGCGCGCCATTGCAAGGCAAACTGGTCAGTATTGTGGTTAGCGAAGGACAAAAAGTAGAAAAAAATGAGCCTCTTTTTGTTATTGAAGCGATGAAAATGGAAAGTACCATTTTGGCACCTTTTGCAGGAGAAGTAGAACGAATAGCCCTGAAAGCTAATGCAATGGTTCACCAAGATGACCTAATCCTGACACTGCGTTAAAAGCTCATCTATAGAAATATAGATAGGTGACAAAAGTGGCTTTTAAAGCTGCTTTAATAAATTAACTTTGCTCAAAATTTTAGAAATGGAAAAACACGAATGTGTGATTATAGGTTCGGGACCTGCAGGATATACTGCGGCCGTTTACGCGGCACGTGCCGACTTAAAACCTATCATGTATACAGGCCTAGAGCCAGGTGGACAATTGACTACGACCACTGACGTTGAAAACTTCCCCGGTTACCCAGAAGGTATTATGGGACCTGAAATGATGGAAGATTTTAGAAAGCAAGCAGAACGTTTTGGAACAGATGTTCGTTTCGGAATGGTTACCAAAACTGAATTCAGCAAAATCCCTGGAGCAAGTCATATACTAACCATCGACGAAAACACTAAAATTGAAGCTCGTACAGTAATTATTGCCACGGGAGCTACTGCAAAATATTTAGGTTTAGAATCGGAAAAGAAAATGATGGGCCACGGCGTTAGTGCCTGTGCTATTTGTGACGGTTTCTTTTTTAAGGGTAAAGATGTAGTGGTTGTAGGTGGTGGTGACTCTGCGGCCGAAGAAGCAACTTATTTATCAAAATTATGCCCGAAGGTGACCCTTTTAGTGCGTAAGGGTGAGATGCGTGCTTCACAAATTATGATTAAGCGCGTTGAAAACACGCCGAACATCACCATTATGTACAATACCGATACCTTAGAAGTATTGGGAGAAAAAACGGTTAGTGGCGTGCGAGTTAAGAATAATCAAACGGGTGAAGAACAAATAGTAGAAGCAGAAGGATTTTTCGTTGCTATTGGTCACAAACCGAACACCGATATTTTTAAAGGTCAGCTCGATATGGATGAAGTTGGTTATTTAAAAACTAAGCCTGGTACAGCTAGCACCAATTTACCCGGTGTATTTGCTACTGGCGATGCGCAAGATAAAATTTACCGTCAGGCCATTACTGCCGCTGGATCAGGTTGTATGGGAGCTTTAGAAGCCGAGCGTTACCTTTCCGAATACGAGGAAGCGGTAGAGGCTTAAACTTCTCTAACTTCTAATAAATTATAAAAGGTCACCAATGGGTGGCCTTTTTTTTTGGATTTGGGTAGAAGGAATGAAGAGGGTCTCTAATCCGAACCGAGGTTAACAAGCCCATAAAATATCGCGAGCCAAATTAAACCCTTCACTAAAAAGAAGGTGAAAAGAAGCAACACTACTCCCCAGCCGGCTTCTTGCCTTAAGCCCTTCCAGCCTTTTTCTTTTACTATTTGCCGATACTTCTTAATCATAAAAAAAAAACAGGCCTATAAGCCAGATTCTGTATTCTTAACCCTGGGCGAACCAAATTGCTAAAAACCCTTATCATTTATCTAATGCTGCCTACCCTCTGAGATCGCGCGAGCAGCGCTCAATCCTCAGTTTACATGGCATTGCAACCCGCGAGGTTTACCCTGCCGTTTTTGTTACCAAAAACGCGGTGCGCTCTTACCGCACCATTTCACCCTTACCTAAACCAGCATAACCGGTAAAGGCGGTATATTTTCTGTGGCACTTTCTGTCTCCGCTTTACGCAGATCCTCCCCTTTCAAGAAGCACGGTGCTCTATGTTGTCCGGACTTTCCTCCCCAATAAATTGGAGCGATAAGGCGGCCTGTTTCGCTGCAAAAGTAAGTCAAATTATAGCAGTTCCACCTCGGTTGCTCCTTTTCCGTATTGAGCATAACTTGCATCGTAAAAACGAATCTTATCCATTCTTTCGAGCATCGAGTAAATCTCCTCTCTTAAGCGCCCCTGTCCTACTCCATGTATGAGCACCACCTTTTTAATGCCCGCTCTGCTCGCTTTATCTAAGGTTTTGCGACATTCCCGTAGCTGAATCTGCAACTTTTCGTGGGCATTAAAGTTTTTGGGAAAATCTACTAAAGCTTCAAAGTGAAGGTCTATTTCCAAAAAGCCTGGCTTAATGTTTTTATTTCCAGCACCTAATATTTTCGCGCTATTTGGCTTATCTTTTTGGATAACCTCGCCCACTGGCATGGCTTTACGTAAGACTAAGCTGCTGAGTGGATAGGTATCATCAAAGCCATGATCGCAGGCCACTTCGGCCCTATCGCCTTTTATGGCGATAATGGTTCCCGTTCCTTCTTCATCTAAGAATGCTACAATGTCTCCCACTTTAAAACTCATAGGGCAAAGTTCAGCCTTCCTGAGCTGAAAAAGAAAATCCTAGTGCTAAATTTTTGAAATTGAATTCAAAAAAAAAAGCCGCTCATTTCTGAGCGGCTTTTAATATTACTAATTAAATCTTATTTGATACTAATCCTGCGATGAGCAGTTAAAGAACCTGATTTAATTTCTAGCATATAAATACCACTTGCTAAGTCTGATACATCAAAAGAATTGCTGTAAGTACCACTTTGCATGCGGTCGTTCATCATTAGTACGCTTCTGCCTTGAGCGTCGCGTAAAAGGATTTGAACATCGGCACTTCCCACTTCATGGAAGCTTATATTAAGCATCTTCTGGGTGGGGTTTGGATAAACACTTAAGCTGTTCGCTAAAGCATTTTCGTTTAGACCAATATTCACATTGGTAGTGAAAGTAGCCGTGTCAGATCCACATGCATTTGATACAATAAGGGTGATGGTATAATTACCATTACCGCTATATATCATTGTATCAATAATGGCGCTGCTGCTAGAACCGTTACCAAAGCTCCACTGATAAGAATTAGCATTAGTAGAAGCGGATGCATCTAGGTAAACCTGATAAGTTCCACCCACAATGGCACTATCAATAGTAAAACTAGCTACTGGCTGAGGCGCATTAGCCGTACTATTGGTAATACTTATGGCATTACTAGTAGTGCTTCCGCAGATGTCAGAAACATAGAAGTCGTATGCTGTATTAGCTGTTAAGCCTGTAACCGAATATGGAGCGGTAATATTATTTACCGTTGTTCCGCCCGTAGCAGGATTAAAGCCACTTATTCCATAAACCAATACCGAACTACCACTATTACTCGTCCAATCTAACTCAATGCTATCGCAAGCAACATTAGCGGTTGCCACTAAGTTGGTGGGATCTGGACAAGAATTTGCACGAGGACTAACACAGAAGTTATCTACAAAATACTCAATCGAGTAAGTATTTCCCGCTAAAACTCCAGAATAGAAGTTTACACCATTAAACTGTAATGGGCCACCTGCATTGGCATTAGAATAAACATATCCTACTGTAGTTGAAGCACCATTTAATTCTACCCAGATGGAATCATTATCCAGGTCTATCACCGTGGTAATGGTATTCCACTGTCCTTGGGTATAGTTAAAGGTTCCTGCTAAAGTAGAACCAGTAGTATAAACTACCTGCGCTGTTCCATTACCTAAGAAATAAACTTCTCCACCCCAAAGGTTTCCTGCTGCTCCACCAATATAGTTTTGCTGGATATTATAGTAGGCTCCTTTACCGGTTGGCACGTATAGGTCAAATTCTACTGCCCAAGTACCGCTAGAGATAGTATCAAATAAGGCTACTAAATCTGAGAAGCCAGCTGTACCACCATCATGTATGCGGAACGACTGCGGCGAAGATGCACTTTGTGCAGTAGAAATTTCAACATCACCCGCGTTACCTGCCCAAGGGACAAATAGAGCCGATTGATCGTATAGTTTCAAGCTCGCATTGTACTGATCAATGCTATCACAAAGATTTGCGGTCGGACAAATAACAGTTGGACCTACCCAAAGGCTAGTATCACCAGGCGCACAAATAGCGCGCACATAGATTTCTTGGCAAAGGTTATTAGCTGTTGGAAAAGTTACTACTAATGAATCAGCAGTACTAGTTAAACTAGTACCCGTACCTAAGGTAAAGCCCGTGGAACCATATTCTACTTGGTAAGAAACTGGGCTACCAGATGGTGTCCAACGTGCTACGGCAGAATTAGTAGAGATAGGGCTCGTGTTAAGACTTAGCGGTCTGGCACAGCTAGCTCCTTGTTGAACGCTCACATCATCAATAGCAATATCCCCGGTAAAAGATGTACCTCGGTGACCTTCGAAAATAAAGTTATAAACGCCAGCAGTTAAAGAACTTAAAGATACCGCACGACGCATAAATGGATCGGCTTGAGCTACCTGCTGAGCTCCAATTAAACTATCTATAGCTGTTCTAGTACCGCTAGAGTTTTCAGCGTAAATCACCAACTTATTGATGGTTGCACCAAACATGTGGTAGTGGTACTCTAACTCTGGGTTAGTAACGGTACTAATATCAATTCCCGGAGAAATTAATTCGGCCGGACCACCCGAAGTAGAAGTCTCTAAATACATATAGGTTCCTCCTGTAGTACTTGGGAAAGTATTATCATAGAATGGCCCTGTGGAAGTGGAGTTTTCATTACCACCAGTAGCGTCTTCTGATTCCCATCTTACCGAACCAGTTATGGTATTATGCGTCCAGCAATTTTCCCAACCAGCCGGTGTACCTGCAGCGATGCCAATGGTAATACCTTCGAAGTTGGTAAAATAAGGAGCGGCGTAGCTGCTAGGACAAGGTGTAGAGAAACATTCTGGGCCAGCCCAGAAACTTGTGTCGCCTGTGGCGCAAATTTCCCGTACCCAGTAACAGTAACCAGTGCCAGCAGTTAATCCCGTTAGATTAAGACTAGCTGCGGATTGAATTACTCTCGTATTTGAAGGGTCACCCAATAAGCCTAGTCCATATTCTATTTCATAAGATGCACTAGTATTTCCATTGGCATTAGCCCAGCTAAGATCTGCGGTAGACTGTGTAATATTGGCGGTTGCTAAGCTGTTAGGGCGAACACAAGAAGGAATTACTTCATAATGTAAGTCGTCTAAGAAAATCGTCTGAAAAGTCGAATTCTGACCGTGAGCAATAGCAAAGTATTGATCTGTTCCATTATATCCATTGGCAGCGTTCATCTCAACTATATACTCTAACATTGAAATTGTCATGGTTAAAGTATCTAAAGGACTAAAGGTACTTGCATCTACAGGATTGGTTATGGAACCCACAATTAAGGTACGCAAGTTGAAAACAGAGTTAGAACGAGCGAAGAAACGAAGACGCTTGTCGCTAGCGGTTAGGTCAGTTGTTACAGGAGAAACCATAATTAAAGGAGAGGTAACGGGACTACCATTATCAAATTCTACCACATTTGGATTAGACACCGGCTGGTTGAAGGTTGAACTTTGAATGGTTAAACCTGAAAAGTTACTGCTAACCAAACTTGGATCTTCAATTTTTATAAAACAGCCTAGGTCGTTACCCGCCGATAGATTATCCCAATTGTTAAAATAAGGTGCTGAAATCGCCTGGCATTGTGTTTTAAAACAGAAAGGGTCTGACCAAGCAGATGTATCACCTGGAGCACAAATTTCGCGGACCCAGAAACAATAGTTTGTATTAGATAGAAGACTGCTAAAGTTAGCAGTATCATTCGAAACCAAAAGCAAGCTATTTAACACAGAACCTTGCAAGCTACCGGGGCCATATTCGATTTGAAAGTTACCCGCACTACCGCTAAAAGGAGTAAATGCAACCGTGGCATTCATTGAATCTACTGCTAAAACAGAAAGATTTGAAGGCTGGGGACAAGATGGGATTACTTCATAAGTAAGATCATCCACATACAGAGTACGGAAAGTAGCATTAGCACCATGCGCAACAGCAAAGTAAGCATCTGTGCCATTATAACCATTGGCCGTTGTAAAGTTAGTTACATAACGATCATGGGGATTTGCGTCCGTTAAATCGAAAGTATCTAAAGGATGGAAGGTGCTCGCGTCACTAGGATTAGCAATGCTACCTATCACCAATTGGGTGGGCGGAACAGCAGCAAAACTCTGTCTTGCTCTCACTTGTACGCGCTTATCACCTGCCGTAAGATCGGTGGTGGGCGGAGAAACAATCATTAAGGGTAAAGTAGAGCTGCTATTATCTAATTCAATTTGACGAGCACCAGAAAATGGCACCCCGAACTGAGTTACTAAAGCTCCAGCAAAAGTACTTGTGAAAAAAGCTGGATCCTCTATTTTACCGAAGCAACCTAGGTCTTTACCCGTCGCCAATGCATCCCAATTTTCAAAATAAGGGGCTGAAATCGGAGAACAAGGGGTGCAGAAGTCAAATGGGCCAGCCCATGTACTTGTATCTCCCGGTCCACAAACTGCGCGCACTAAAAACTGGTAGCAAGATTGTGCGCTTAAGGTATCCACCAAAATTCCACTGGCACTGGCAAGGGCTTTTACGCCACCAACGGTAGTAGTGCCTTGATAAAAACCACCTGGGCCAAACCAATATTCAAATTGTCCCGCACTTGAAGTACCGGTCCAATTTAGAGTAGCGGTAGTATCAAGCATACTGCTTACGCTTAAAGCAGATGGCTGTGGACAACTAACCGTATTCAAAGTCACATCGTCAAAAGTGAAGCCGTCAGAAAAGTTAATGCTACTGGCAGAGAACCTTCCCCTTTGTCCAAAACGTATCTGCGTAAGCGCGCCAACCGACTGACCTGCTGCCGCAAGAGGCGCCACAATGTCTAATTTTTGTACAGAATCATACACTCCGTTTCCAGAGCGAATTAAGTCTAGGTTTACAATTTCTACCCAAGGATTACCAGGATTACCTCTTACCCAAACTCTATTGTCTGGACTCGCTTCTTGACCATGTGACATAATGTAGAAACCTAACTCTATACCTCCAGAAGTAGTGTAATTAGTTAAGTTAACCGTTAAGGTCAAAAAGTTCGATTCTATAGCAGGTGCGCTGGGTGAATGATCCATTGTTAAAGCTTGGGCGCCATTTCTATAAAAGGTTGTACCCGCTTGTAACCTCATGCGTGAGGCGGTTTGATTGGATGCATCAAAACGCCAATCGTAAGTAGAGGCGCATAAGTTAGTAGTACCATTAAAAGTTGGTCCAGTGCTAAAGTTCTCAAAACCGTCGAAGAAGGGTAAATTCGTTGGCAGCGGAGCGGAACATCCAGTCAGAACTGAGAAAGGCCCCACCCAAACAGATAAGTCATTAGTACCACAAGAGTCCTGAATGTAAAAATCGTATTGGGTATTGTCGACTAAACCAGTAATAATAGCAAAGGTATCGGTTGCTGCAACTATAGTTCCTGTACCAAGCGTAAAACCGGCAGTTCCATATTGAACATTTGCTCCAGGAACGCTGCCCGTACTAGCCCAGTTTAAATACACATCAGATCCGCCGACAGAGGTAGTAACTGTGAAAGGATCAATTGGTATACAAGTAGGAATGACATCATAGACAAAATCATCGATTAAAATGGTCTGAAAAGTATTTTGTGCACCATGTCTGAAGCCTATGGTTGCGTCGGTTCCATTATAATTAGAAGCGGCATCTAGATTAATCGTAAATCTCTGATTAGAAGTAGTTAAAGTTACCGTTTGTATTATATTATAGGTACCTGCAGAATCGGCATTTGGGATAGATATGATATCTAAAGTAGTAGGCGTGGTAGAAGTTGTTTTTGCATTAAACTCTACCATTTTGTTAAGAGCCGAAATCCCAAAGAAAGGTTGGAAGTAAAGAATTACATCCTGATTACTGCCTGTTGCAGAGCTATTATTAAGCTGCAATTGTTGAGGAGCAGAAGTAGGATTAAAAGCGGTAGTAATGGTGACAGTTGGTGTTCCGACGCTAACATCTGTAAAGGCTCTTAAGCAAGGAAAAGCAGTGCCATCAAAATTTTCGGTAAAGCGCGCCACGCCATAACCACAATCCGTAGTAAAATTGAGAGTAGTTGATCGCGATAATCCATCGCCTCTTAAACTACAATCGGATGTTAATACTAAATCGTAATTAGTATTAGGCATAAAGCCGCTAACGGTAATAGTGTCGCCAATGCTAGTACCAGAAGTACCAGTTCCTTGGGTAAAACCGCCGGGGCCCCACTCCCAACTCAGTGAGTCGGTAGTTGCAGTGTACACAAAAGTTACAGAGTTACTATCTAAAGCAATAATATTTATACCACTGGGTGCAGGACAGATAGGAAGAGTTGTGAATATCTGTGGCGCAGGAAAATAAACTGAATCCGTACCACAGTATTCGGTAAAGTAAACATCGTAATCTGTATCGGGAATTAGGCTGTTAATATTTACGGGGGGGGTATTGGCAGGATAAGTTCCTGTTACTACTGTACCAGAACCCGGTGCAAAACCAATTTGCCCGTACTCTATGCGGTATCCAGAATTACCGGTGCCTGGAGTCCAATTTATTTGGGCTGAATCAGTAGCTATACTGTCAATGCTAAAATTAGCGAACAGGTTAGTACAACCGCCGCTAATGCCTAAGGCATAAGTTACAGAACCTACAAACCTTCTTGGGTTAAAGGTTGGATTGGGTAAACCACCACCATAAGAAACAGAGTCGGCCGTACTTACTGTAAATGTACCATCGGTATGGGTTACCACATCTGCGGCTGTGCCCGTTTGATATCGAGTATTACCCGCAATGTGAATACCAACAGGGGTATTAGCGGGAATATTAATAACGGTGCCTCCGAAAGGAATATTAACTAAGGAAGTATTGTTTGCGCCGGTAAGTGTGGCATTAACAATAATTTCTTGCCAACCGTTGGCCGTGTTAATTGTGGGTGGGCCATTTACACCGCCAACTCTAACCCATACACTAGCAGAAGTAGCTCCAGAAGAAAAAATGTTGGAAATACCAGTTATTTCGGTGGGAGTATTGGAGCTCACAGCGAAAGTTATCCCACTTTGACCATTGTTTGGCGTATGGGGAGGAGAGGTTGTAATTGTCCCCTGTCCCCAGCTAAATAGCGCTAAAAGAGAGAAAAATAGTAGTAACTTTTTTTTCATAATCAAAATTTAAGGATTAAAAATCTACCGAACTTCCTCAAATATAGCTACTAAACTGATTCCAAAAAAAAAGCCGCTCATTTCTGAGCGGCTTTTAGTATTAGGGACTAATTCTTATTTAACGCTTACCCTACGGTGAGCAGTTAAAGAACCAGACTTGATTTCTAACATGTAAATTCCACGTGCTAAGCCTGAAACATCAATATCATTGCTGTAACTACCGCTTTGCATGCGATCATTCATGTTGATTACGTTTCTGCCTTGAGCATCTCTTAAAGTAATTTGTACGTCAGCACTTCCTACTTCACGGAAACTAATAGTAAAGCTGTATTGGGCAGGGTTAGGATAAACATTCAAGCTATTCGCAAGAGGGTTATCTTCTAAGCCAATATTTACATTAATGGCAATGGTATCCGTGCTTGTTCCGCAAGCATTTGTCGCCGTTAATACAATATTGTAAACGCCATTTCCTAAGAATACAACCGTATCATTAGCCCCAGAACCCGTTACTCCATTACCGAAGTCCCAAGTATAGGTAGTAGCATTAGTTGAGCCACTTGCATCGACATAAACGGTAAACTGACCTCCTATAATCGAACTGGTAGCGTTTGCAACCGCAACAGGCATCGGCGCATTAGCAGTACTGGTGGTTAACATTACGTAACTACTAGTATCGCCGGTACAAGTATCTGCAACATATATATCATAAGCTGTGGCAGGACTTAAACCAATTAAAGTATAAGGAGCAGTAACAACGGCTGTCATTGTACCTGAGCCAGGAGCAAAACCGCTTGGTCCAAATTCAATGATTGAACCGCCTGATGCAGAAACCCAATCAACTTCAATGCTATCACAACCAACATTTGAAGTTGCTACTAGGCCAGTTGGATCTGGACAAGGGAAACCACAACTAGCCGTAAAGCTTACCAAGGTGTCTCCTGTTGCTGGAACAGGGCTGGCTGTTGTAAATGAATCAATAGCAGCGCCAAACTGATCGTAAACAATAACTCCAATTTCAGATGGCCATGAACCAGCAGGATCTAAAATAATACTTGTTGCCAAGCCATTACAAAGCGCAACTGAATCTTGGAAAAGTGTTCCTGTGGTAAATGAACTGCCGAATTTAGCTACTTCAATACCATTTTGTTGAATAGAAACCTCTGCTCCGTTCCAACCGTCACCGAATGAATCGGTTAAGTCAAAGTAGAACATACATTGGCTGCTTGCTGCACAAAGATCTGTCGCCACTTGAACTGGTCCAGCCCAAGCGCTAGTATCTCCCGGCGCACAAATCTCACGAATGTAAACCTCATAAGTTGTTGCTGCCGTTAAGCCATTTATTACATAAGGACTAGCAGTAGCAGTAACTACTGTTCCAGCACCTTGAGTAAAACCTGGAGCGCCATATTCAACTTCAAAGTTATTTCCAGTTCCTGCATTCCAAGCAATAGTTGCAGAAGTCATTGTAGAAGCAGTTTGTGCTAAACCAGTTGGTCTAGGACAGGTAACTCCTTCTTGAATACTTACATCATCGATAGAAATATCTCCCGTAAAGGATGTACCTCTATGACCTTGGAATACAAAGTTATAACTGGTACCCGTTAATGAATTCAGCGGAACGCTGCGAATTAAGAAAGGATCACTACCAGCAGTTTGTTGCTGACCACCAATACTATCAATTTGTGTACGTACACCATTCGCATCTTCTGCAAACACTAATAGATAATTAATGGTTGCACCGAACATGTGATAATAATACTCTAACTCAGGATTGTTCAAGTTAGACATATTAATTAGTGGAGAAGTCAATTCTGCTGGTCCGCCACTAGTAGAAGTCTCAAGATACATATAAGTACCGCCTGCAACACCTGGAGTGGTAGCATCGAAGAATGGACCAGTGTTTAGTGAATTTTCATTCGAACCACTAGCGTCTTCAGACTCCCATCTTACTGAGCCAGAAACTGTATTATGCGTCCAACAATTTTCCCAGCCTGCCGGAGTTCCAGAAGCCAGACCAATACTAATACCGGTGAAATTGGTAAAGTAAGGCGCCATATAGCCACTTAAAGGACAAAGAGTTGAGAAACACTCTGGACCTCTCCAGAAACTTGTATCTCCAGGTGAACAAATCTCACGTACCCATACACAGTAGCCGGTACCTGGTGTTAATGTATTGGGAGTTAAAGTTGTTCCTGTTACTAGAGTTCTAGTATTTCCAGGATCACCTAATGGTCCAATACCGTATTCAATCTCGAAATTAGTTCCCGTTCCAGAATTGGAGACCCAATTAAAAGTAGCAGACGTATCAGAAATACTGCTTATTGCTAAAGAATCTGGACGAATACAAGTTGGAATCTTCTCATAGTGCAGATCATCAACATATAATACGTCAAAAGTTGACTCAACCGAATGTGCTAAAGCGAATCTATTATCGGTACCATTATAACCATTCGCAGCGGTTAGCTCAACAATGTACTCCGTGAAAATAGTTGTAGGAGTAATTGAATCAATCGCGTTAAATGTTGCGGGGTTTAATGGATCACTGATCGTTCCTACAATGATTTTGGTAGGATTAAAAGTAGACGAAGTTCTGTAATGGAATCTCAATCTCTTATCACCTACCGTTAGGTCTGAGGTTAAAGGAGAGATTAACATTAGAGGGGTTGTTACATCACTTGAATTATCCAACTCTACGTAATTAGGAGCACTAATTGGATTATTGAAAGTAGAGTTTTGAATTGTTACTCCCGTGAAATTCGAAGTAGCAAAAGTCGGACTCTCAAAAGAAGTAAAACACCCTAAGTCTTTAGACTGAGCTGTTAAACCATCCCAATTCTCGAAGTATGGAGCGCTTATTGGGCTACAAGGAGTACAGAACTGGAAGGGTCCAGCCCAAAGACTTGTATCTCCTGGGGCACAAACATTTCTTACTAAATACTCATAGCAAATTTGCTCTCTTAAAGTATCAACTAAAACACTTGAATTGGTGGTGAATTGCTTGACACCTCCTACAGTGGTTGTTCCTTGGAAGAAGCCCGCAGGACCAAACCAATACTGATAACTACCTGCGCTAGCTGAGCTTCCCCAACTTAGAGTCGCAGCTGTATCTAGCACATTTGTAGCGCTAAGATTAGTAGGTATTGGACATGATACGGCTGTTAAGCTAACATCGTCTAAAGAGTATCCTTCACAACAAGTAGCGTTAATTGCCTGAGATTGGCCTGACTGAGTAAACATGATTTGCGTTGCCGCTCCAATAGATTGACCAGCATTGGTAATTGGACCAACAATATCCAAATTGGTAATTGAATCGTGGAAACCTGTACCTGAAACGGTAGTAATTAAGTCAAGGATTTGAATCCAAGGATCCGAAGCCGAACCGCGCACATAAACTTTATCATCTGGACGAACCGTAGCACTATGATCCATAATAACAAAGCCCAACTCTATACCACCTGCGGTAGTGTAGTTAGATAGGTTTACGGTCATAATTAAGCTGTTCGTTTCTACTTGAGAAGGGAATGAGCTTTGATCCATGGTGAAGGCTTGCGCACCTGTGTTATAATAAAGGGCATTAGCCTGCAATCTCGCTCTACCGTTGCCAGCAGGAACGAAAGTCCAGTTATAAGATGGGTTACAGAAATAAGCGTTAGAACCTGTAAAGGTTGGTCCGCTAGTGTAGTTCTCAAATCCATCTACTAATGGTAAAATCGCAGCACTAGTAATAGCGCAAGCGGTTTTGAAAGCTACTGGTCCTACATAAGGACTGGTTCCGTTGCCAAAGCAGCTGTCCTGAATATAAAATTCATAGTCTGTTTCAGCAGTTAATCCAGTAATCAAGGCCGTATCTAATGCACCTGTTACAGAAATGATTCCTAATGAGTTTACTCCAGGAGTGAAGCCTAAAGGACCATATTCAATAAAGGTGGTATCACCATCTGAACCACTACCCCAGAATACCTGGGCATCCGTAGCCGTAGTGTAGGTGAAGCCTAAAGAACTAACTAAAGGAGGATTACAACTTGGAATAGGTTCATAAACAAAATCGTCAATATAATAAGTACGGAAGGTAGGGCCAGCATGGGCAATCACAATAAACTCATCCGTGCCATTATAGCCATTGGCAGTAGTAATATCAATTACATATTGTGCATAAGCATTGGTGATAGTAATGGTATCAATAGCACTAAAACTAGCGCGATTTCCTGGAGAAGATACTGAACCAATGATAATATCATTTCCTGTAGCGGTCGTCGTGGTTCTTGCTTGGAAGCTAATGCGATTAGCACTAGTACTCATATCTGAAAATTGAGGTGAAATCAACCAAGTGGTATCCGCATTGAAATTGTAAAGTCTTACATAATTAGGCGACGAAACAGCAGGGTTAAATGTAGTCGCTTGTTCAACCCTTGCTATTACAGCAGTTGATGAAGTTCCTCCAATTAATGCATTTTCCCAACAAATTGGCGCCTCTAATAATGAATCCGTATCAAAGTTATTGCTGTAAGGAGCGGTAAATGGATTACATAGGGTCACGAAAGTTAGAGGACCAACCCAGCCACCAAAACCATTGGCAGAATCTGAACAATCGTTTCTAACATAGATATCGTAAGCTGTATTTCCACTTAAACCGCCAATGCCGATACCATTAGTAGAAGTACTATCAAAGTTGGTAGAAGCCGAACCTTGTGTAAATCCTGCAGGACCCCAGTTAACATCGTAAGATGTACCTGAACCAGTCCAAGTAAAGGAAGCACTATCGCTTGAAATAAATACCAAGTTGGGATTACCTGAATTCGGACAAGTTTGGCAAGAATTAACTTCTACCAAATCAATACCAACATCACCAGTAAAGCCGGAACCGTGCACCACAACGAAACGCAGGTGAATCGCAGTTCCAACATAAGCATCTAAATTAACCCCTACATTTTGCCAAGGATCTGCATTAGCAGTTTGGATTTGACCTACATTGGTAAATACGGTCGTCCAAGGACCATTAGCGGTACTTCCTACTTGTACCTTGACGGTATCGATTCCTACACCAAAGGCGTGTATCCAAAATGATAATTCAGCACTATTAAAAGAAGTGCTTAAATCAATACGAGGCGAAATAGCCTCAATGTTAGCACCACTTGGTGTTCCTGAAGTCTCTGTATAAATATACTGAGAACCCGAATGCGCCCCGTTTGGACCCGTTCCAGATGAACCTGTTCCACCCGTGCGGTAGTTCCAATTTGATGCCGTAGTTCCAGTTCCCCAGTCACCTGTCCAACTTCCCTGGCTTTCAAAGTCATCGGAGAATAATGGACCCGGACTACCTACTGTACAATTAAGGCCTTGCGGACCAGAAATTGGCGTAGTGATACTAATAGGACCTACGGTATCACTAATACCATTTACCGAACCACAATTGGTGGCTAAATAAATATCATAATCTGTATTAGAATTTAATGTAGTAATAGTATAAGTGGTAGCAGGAGATTGAACCGAGTCAACAAACCAACCCGCACTACCAGGAGTAGTACCTGCAGGACCGTAAAGAATCCAAGCTGAATTATAAGAACCTGCTTGCGCCCAACCTAAATCGATAGAACTCGAAGTTAGGTTAGAATCGGTAAAGGCCGTAGGAGCCGCACACAATTTTGTAGTGGTAAAGCCTTGAGGCGTAGGAAAACCAACAGTATCTGTACCCGTATTACAATACTCTTCAATCCAAACATCATAAGCAGTATTAGGACTTAAACCAGTTAAAATTACTGGTGGTTGAGTAGTACTCGGATAATTTCCTGTTACAGTAGTACCCGTACCTGGCGTAAAACCAGCAGCACCATATTCTACTTTAAAAGAAGTATTACTTGCGCCTGGTGTCCAATTTAATTTGGCTGCACCCGAAGAAATACTATCAATAAAAAATCCCGTAAATGGAGTACAGTTACCCGTAACTGCCAAAGCATAAGTTACTGAACCTACAAATCTTCTAGGATTGATAGTTGGACTTGGAAAAGTACCTCCATAGGCGACGCTATCAGCAGTCGTGATAGTTAAGGTCCCATCTGTATGAGTTGGTGCATCAGATGCCACCCCCGTTTGATAACGAGTATTACCAACAACACATACTCCTAACACTGTATTTGCCGCCAAACTAATTTTAGTACCTCCAAAAGGAATGCTGACCAATGAAGTACTGTTAGCACCAGTGATGGTTGCTCCTGTAATCACCTGAGTCCATCCGTTAGCAGTTGAAACCGTTGGAGAACCACCTGGAGTTACACCGCCAACTCGAACCCAAACATCGCCAGTAGTATTACCCGTAGTATAGACATTGGATATCCCCGTAATTTCCACCGGAGTATTTGCGCTTACGTTGAAAGTAATTGCACCCGAGCCATTATTAGCCGAGTGGTTTGTCGTTACTGTCCCTTGGCCGACCGAAAATAGCCAGGTGCAGGACATCATTAATAAAAGTAATAGTTTTCTCATAATTTCACTTATAGATTTAAGGGCCCTAAATTATTACTTCTATTGAATCTATCAAGAGGATTTACTTAAAATTTCAAAAAAACCTCAATCATGACCCCACCTTTTTGCAAAAAATACGCTTAAGGCCATTTCAACTAAAAGTTCAAATAACATTTTAAAATATCAATTGAGGATTGCTTACTTTTGTAGGCTAAAGAATAATTATGGAAGTTATCGACAATCAAGAGATGCGTCATTTTGAAGTTCGTGTGGGTGAACGCTTAGCCATAATTGAATACCAAATTCAAGAGCGTAAATACTTTTTAACTCGCTGCGACTTTCCTAAAAAATTTAAGGACGACGGCAGAGCCGAAGAAATGTTGGTTCTGACGCTTGCCAAAATCGAAGAAACAGGCATGCGCGTTGTTCCAATGACCCGCTTTGTAAAAGATCACTTCAAGGCTCATCCTGAATTGAAACCAATGCTTCCTGTTGGGATACACTTATAAATTCATAGGTGAGAATTTCATTCATTCTCCTTTTCTTATTAAGTTTTAACTTATCTCCTGTAAAGGCGCAGTCGCGGCTAGAACGCTATTTAAAGAATTTTAATAGTGCGGAAGCAAGTGATGGTAAGCCCAATTTCTTGGCCTACCCTACCATTGCATTTTCGCCCGAAACACAATGGGAGTTTGGCATTGCAGGTCTTTACCTTTATTACGCAAAAAACGATCTACGCAATCGCCTCAGTGAAATAAGTGCTTTTGGTTTTTATACCCTCGAAAACCAATATGGGATTTGGTTGGACCATGCCAACTACGGAGACAAGGATAAATATATGTTATTGGGTCGTTTGCGATATCAGGTTTTCCCGCTTTTTTACCATGGTATTGGACAAAATACACCGAGTGAACCTTTAGCATTAGTCGATGCCAATTATTTACTACTTAAAGAACATTTCTTGAGGCAAATTAAAGGCTACTGGTATGGTGGCATTTATACCGACGTTCAATATTTGGCCAGGAGTAATTTTATTTGGCAAGATGAAATTACTAGCTCCCCTTCTGGTGCAAATGGTAGTTTTAATTTAGGACTGGGCCTTTCCCTAGTTTACGATAGCCGGCATAATGTTCTTAACGAGCGAAAAGGCGCTTTTGCGGAGCTCAGCTTTCTAAATTACAATAAGACGACGGGCTCCGATTTTAACTTCAGTAGTATTTTAAGCGATAACCGCTGGTACCACGATTTAGGGTCAAATCAAGTTCTTGCCTTACAAGCCCTCGGTCAGTTTATTAATGGCGCGGCCCCTTTTAATATGTTGTCACTTTTGGGAGGCGAAAGTATAATGCGCGGTTATTATTATGGTCGCTATCGGGCTAATAATCTGATGGCTTTTCAGGCTGAGTATCGCATTTTACCCTTTCCTTTTTCTAAAAGATGGGGTGCTACAGTTTTCGCATCTAGCGGAAGCGTTTACCAAAATTGGGATGAGCTGGCAATAAATAAAATGTTGCTGACTGGCGGTGCGGGTTTGCGGTTTTTGATTTTCCCCAAAAAAGATATTTACACTCGCCTCGATTTTGCTTTTACCGCCGAAGGGCCTGGTTTTTACTTTTTTATCGGTGAAGCATTCTAAGCCTCTTATCTTTATAGGCTAAATGCCAAGTCCTTAAAATAATGGCAGCACAAAGAGGCATAAAGGATAAATGCAAATCTTGTGGAAGCCAAATCCAAACCGCTAATAAAATCGCATAATAGTAGGGAGTGTAGCGCAACAAATTCTGCGTTAAGCGCGACCAATTCTTTTGAAATAGGGCCATCGCTAAAAGCAGATGCGTAGGAAGAAAGATTAGCACATTTAAATTATTAGCAGCCGCTTGATGATTGGTGAAAAACCATAAAACAATCAATAAGAGACCGATGAGCCCAAAAACCAAAAACAGGAAAAGGTCGAAAAACCTCGCTTTCCGCGGATCTTGATAAGACCACATCGTAAAAAAGAGGGCAATTAATAAAAGAAGGGCGCTAGCAACGAAAGGACTCATTACTGGCGCATCTACAGCAGTGGACTTTACCGTGTACAAAACATTATGCTTTTTAACTAAAGGTTCCCAGGTGTTACTATCGGTACTTTTTATTTGTGCGGTGCTAAAAGCTTCTTCTAAATAGTCGGGCAGAAACATATATTCCCAGGTTCCAACTTTTTTATCCATGGGAAGACCCAAACAAATGTCGATTCCTAAATCGCCCCAGCGTTGTTGCTGCAAATACATATCGCAAAGTGCCCGAATACTTTCCCCTCCTTTCGTATAATTAGAATCAATTTTAAGATCATCCTGCAAGACATTTAGAAGCCCATCGCGAATGCGAGTTGCGCAATTATCATAAAAATAATCATAGAGGTAATCGGAGTTTTCGGGACGTGCATTCCATTGCAAAAAGTTGAAATAGGCTTGTTTTTGTGTGGAGTCAAGATTTAGTATTTGCTCGTGCAGAAATCGATCTTCGGAAATATAATAAGCCCGAAAAGAAGGGAAATGTCCTACTGACAATTTATAAAGTAAATTACCACGGGTAAAATTGAGGTAAAAGTTAGGCTGATCGAAATCAAAAACTCCATAATTAAAAACCAAATCCAATTGCTTAACCGGATCGTAAACTCGCAGAGCCGAATGTCCGAAGGCCGAATAAAGCTCGGTTTGGGTTGGCCCACAGGTGATTAAACTAATTTCCGCTTTCTCACTGAGCTGTATTTGAGCGCTTACAAAGGCTGGCAAAAGGAAAAAAAGAAGGAGTTTTTTCATGGCAGCAAGATACTAAGCTGAGTTCAATCTTAAACTAAGGTAAGTTCAACAAAAAACTATTGCACAGGATTTTTAATAAAAAAATACGAAATGAGTTGCAACTATAGAAGGCTGCTGCAAAGAAGGCCGGATATGGATTTTTTAATTTATTGGAAACATTTTTAGAGCCCTTACTCAACAATCTTTTTCTGGTCTCTCCTCCTCTTTAGTGTCACTTATTATTTATCGCTTTTACTTTAAGGCTTGCTCCTTATAAGGGCATATGATGCCTGCGTTTGATTCAAATTCAGCAAAGCATAAAAATGGTCCTTAAATAACGTGAGTTCGACGTAAAATTAGGCCTCAGACCTCTTGTAAATAGTGGGTTTCAAGCCGAAGCAGTGAAGCAATAGCCGGCAATTGTGAGCTGCTGAGGCGTTGAAAGCCGCTTTTTTGAAGGGGCCTAAACGTATTTTCAATAAAAATGAAAATCTGAGGCTCTAATTTATTGTCGAATTCACGTTAAGTAATTAAAACCGATGTTTTAGGTTTGAATAGAACTCAGGATAAAAGGAGCCTTCGGGCTCTTTTTTTTATTCCGATTTTAAGCCATTGGGCTTATTCTTTTGCCAAGGCATTTGCACATAAGGCGTTTTAGCGAGCTGGCGCAAAGCAATAATTGCCGCCCCTATATCTGCTAAGGGAAAAGAAAACCATATTCCTTCGATGCCAAAGAAATGCGGTAGAATTAATAATAATGGAATTAATAAAAAGCCTTGCTTACTCAAAGCTAAAATCATGGCTAAACGAGCTTGACCAATTGCTTGGAAAAAGGCTGATCCCATTAATGAAGTGGCTAATAAAGGGGTGGCTAAAAAGACCATCCGAATTGCAGGAACCGCGCGCTCCAACAAAGCAGGATCATTACTGAAAAGTGAAGCAATAGGATGGGTGAAAATCATAATTCCCAAAAATAAAAACCCCGCAATTATAGTCGCGGTATTTAAGGCCAAGCGCGTTACATCAGAAACACGCTCTAATTTTTTGGCTCCAAAATTAAAGCCAACGATAGGCAGAAAGCCTTGGGAAATTCCTAAAACGGGGAAATTGGCAAACATCAATACGCGACTAACAATTCCGTAAGCGGCGAGAGACAACTCTCCCCCAAAACTATAGAGGGAATTATTAAGCACAATGGAAAGGACACTAATGGTGCCTTGTCTTGCTAAAGTAACCGAACCTAAGGAAGTAATTTCTTTAATGATCGCTTTCTTTGGTTTCAAACACATCCACGTAAGTGACATATTACTAGGACCGAAAACAAAAAAGTAAGCGGTAAAAATCGCACTTGAGATATAGGAAATTGTAGTCGCCCACGCTGCTCCAGCTAAGCCCATCTCAAAAACGATAATAAAAAGCGGATCAAGAATTAAATTGGTAATGGCCGGCACTATCATGGTAAACATGGCAATGCGCGGATGACCTTCGGCGCGAATGACGGTATTACTCATCATGGCCCAAGCCAAAAAGGGCACGCCTACTAAAATGATTCGGAAATACTCAATAGCGGGCTCTAAAATATCGCCTTTGCCGCCGAAGGTTTTTAAAACCCCATCTTGAAAAAACCAACCGACTAAAACAAAAAACAAAGCCAAGCTGAGGCTCAAGCTGATTTGGTTACCAAAAACCCGCACCGCCTTTTCGGGCTTATCTTCTCCAAAAGAACGCGAGATAATCGATGAGCCACCAATCCCTATGGCCATACCAATGCTGGAAATTAAAAAGGTAATAGGCAGTACAACGGTAATCGCACCTATGCCCAAAGCTCCCACATAGCGGCCTACAAAAATGGTATCGATAATACCATAAACCGACATAACTAAAATACCAATGGAAGCGGGTAGAGCCTGCTTGCGAAGCAATAAACTCAAAGGAGCTTTTCCGAAATCGAGTTTTCCTGACATAATTTTGGCGAAAGTACACTAAAGCTTAAGCATTAATAACACTTAGTGCTTCACCTTATTATTAAATTGCTGGAAATTATAAACTTCATTAAATAATACCGTAGTTCCGCAGTAAAGTGGTGGCGTTGGGCGTCAAACAAACCCCTTGTCTTAATTTATAATCGAAGTTTAATTTGCCTCCACTCACGGTAGATTCGAAAAAATAAGCCGCGAAAACATCAGCGGCGCTTTCGCTAAGATTGGAAATATCAATATCGTGGGTAGCAATAATACCGATACAATTAAGCTGAGCTATCTTCTTCAAAAACAAACGAGTACCTTCTTTTTTGTCATCGGAATTGGTGCCGCGCAAAATCTCGTCTAATAATAAGAGCGAAGTTCTTTCGGCATTGATACTATCGAGCAAGCCTTTCAAGCGAATAACCTCAGCCTGAAAATAAGAGGTGTTTTCGTGAATATTATCAGAAGGATTCATGCTGCATAAAACTTGGAAAGGGTAAAAAGTAAAATCATCCGCCGCAACCGTCAATCCCCTTTTGGCTAAAACCAAATTAAGACCCACGGTGCGTAAAAATGTGCTTTTACCGCTCATATTACTACCGGTTAAAATCATTTGTTGAAAGTCGTCAAAGCTGAAACTATTAGCAACCCTTTGTGTGGCAGGAATTAAAGGATGCGCCAAGTTTTGTGCCTTTAATACTTGATCTTCACTTTGTGTGGGCCAATGGAAATCAGGGTGATTCTGAACATAATTGGCATAGGAAGAATAGAGCTCAAAATTAGCGGTTACCTGCAGCCATTGCGATAAATGATCAGCATGTTTTTCCTTCCATTTGGCCAGGCTATGTAAGCGGTGTAAGTGATAATGGAAAAAACCATTTAAGAATATTAAAACAAAAACATTCGCCATCTGCTCCAGCGAATTTAAAATTGCACTTAACTGTCGTAGTGCTTGAGATGCCTTAAAACTCGTTCCCAAGCTGTTTAATTGCTCCTTTAAGGCTTTGCTTTGAAAAGGGTGCTGCTCTAAATGTGCAATAAGATTAGCATAACGTTCCATAGAATCGCTCAACTTGCTTACCAAAAGTTGTTGCTTACGCAGATGCTTAAACTGAGAAAAAGTGACAATCAAATTGAATACTACCGCGTAATTTAAAATCTTAAAGGTCTCCGTACTAGGCTGGAAAATAAGCATAAGAAGCGCGTATGCCACGAAGATCTGCCCCATAATCATAATCATGCGTAGAAGCAGCGAAATTCTTTTTAGGGGTTCTTCGCGCCAAATTGCAATAAGGTCATTAACCTTTGGCCCTTTCTCCTCCATACCGCGGCCTAAGGAGCGGTACTTTAAAATATACTCAGGATGAGATTCTAATTCTTTTAATGAGTTTTGGCGCTCTTCAACATCTCCTAAAGGTTCCCGTTCCGATAAATCACTTTGCAATAAAATTTTGCCTTCATTACTAAAACTGCGGTTTAGATGATGAAAAAGTGAGCGACGACCAAATAAGTTAAGATCTTGCGCAAAAGGATGATTTTCAAGTTCAATCTGCGCTTCATGCTCTAAATTCGGTAATTCCCCCGCTAAGTATTTGATTTCCATCTCATACTCTCCCTGTAAGGCCTGTTCTAAGGCAAATTTATCTTTAAGATTAAAATAGATCCGCACCAAAAAAACAAAGCCCGCTAAAAAGACTAGGCTTAAATACCAAAGCCAATCCTGCTGAAGATTTAAGTACTGGTAAAAAGTGAAAAGGGCCAATAGGGCTATCAGTACACGTAAACTGCTGATTAAGCGAATGCGCTGGCGGTAATGAATTAACTTTTTCTCAATGGTTAAACGGCCTTCATTTAAAAAATTTTGGCGTTTTTCTGCAGTAGTCAAAAGAATCTGAATTTAAAAAGTGTAGGGAAAATAGACTGTGAGCTAATCGGCAATTTTAGAAATCTTGTCTAAATAAAAGCTCGAATCGGCATAAGTGGTATAGGGTTTAGCACTAGAATTTAGCAACAGTATTTTATCATCTTGCGAAAGCTTAAAGTTGCGCAGAAACATGGAGCGACGCGCTAAATTAATAATTCCATCCTCGCTTAAAACGTAAACACCTTTTTCCTTAACAAGCTTGGTACTATCTGTAATTGAACTGTAGCTCAAACTATAATGGCCCGTTTCCCTCAATTCCAAAGCAATGTATTGATTGCCTTGGGCAAAGGATATTTTACCGCGGTAAAGACCTTGCGCTTTGGCCTGCAATTCTTCTGTTGCAAGCCCATCTGCGCAAGCAAAAGGAATAAAGCAAATGGCCATAAAAGCCATAAAATAGTGACGCATATTAGCTTTTTAACTCGGCTCTTTTAGCTCGTTCCCAAGTAGCTTTTTGTGAGCCCTTTAGCCAGCGACCAAAACCCGCGAACACGGCGTAATTCATCATTAAGAAATAATACGGAACAAAAAGTAATTTTACTCGTATCGCACGATTCTCTAAAAACCAACCAATTAAGGCGGTTACATAAAATACCACTTGGGCGTACAATAGGTATTCGTACATCCATGATTGAGCAAAGAGGAAGATATTAAGTATAAAAATTAGAGGCAACACAAAGGCCGAAATAGACCAGCGCAATACGCGGTGCGAGATATACTGAAAGCTTAGCAAAGGCTGAGGAATGGGAATCAAAATCTTCCACAAGCGGCTCATGGATTGCCAACCGCCCGCCGCAATACGCACCTTCCTTTTCAGCTCTTCCGTAACGTTATCACTAGCGGTTTCTGCTGCGTAAGATTCCGGTTCATAAACTACTCGGTAGCCCTTCTGGCAGATGCGCATGGTTTGCATGAAATCGTCGAGAATAGTGTCTTCTTCTAAATCTTGCACCAATTCGGAGCGAAAAGAAATTAATTCACCCGCTGCACCAACAATTGTATAAAGCTCGCTATCCCACTTCTTTAAGGCACTTTCGTATTTCCAGTACAAGCCTTCACCTGCTGCACTTGCGGTGTCGGCGCCACTACTTAAAACACGTTTCTCGCCGGAAACGGCTCCTACTTTAGGGTCGTCGTAATGACGAACTAAGTTTTTAATACAGTCTTTATTGAGGTAAGTATTAGCATCGCAAAAAACCACAATCGGCGTGTCGATTAAAGTCATGGCACGATTTTCCGCGGCCGCTTTACCCGCACGTCTATCTTCATGGCTTACCTCTACTCCTGCCGCTTCTTTTAAAATTTGATAGGTATTATCGTTAGAACCATCCGTTACAAAAAGGATGCGCAGTTTATCTTTAGGGTAATCCAACTCGAGGCTGTTTTTAACCTTTTCCATAATAAAAGACTCCTCGTTAAAAGCCGGTACCACCAGCGTTACTGCAGGCTGATAATTAGGGTCGAAGCTGCGGTTTTTAACGAAAACCTTTTTAATTTTCACCAAGATGAAAAGCACTATGCCGTATCCCAAGTAAGTATAAAAAACAAGGAGGAGACAAAACCAAAACCAAAATTCCATATTAACTTTTTTGAGATTTCAAATAACTGAATAAACGACCCGAATGGGTTTTAATTCTAAACATAAAGGCATCCCACAAGCTGCCATCGGTTACAATATTTCGCAAACTGGAGTAAGAGTAACTCGCTTTGCTGCGCATGAATAAGATTTTTCCGTGCTTTTGCATGCGGAATGCAAGGCCACCATCTTCTCCTCTTCCGATGCCCATTTCATAACCTCCTACGGCATCGATAATCGATTTCTTTAAAGCCATATTACCACCTAAACAATTAAGATGAGGACGTTTAGCATGGCGCATTAAAGAATTTACCAAACGGAAATTTTGGTAAACCGACATAAAAGGCGGGTACTTATCATCGAAGGTATAGAAGCAATATTGTCCGCAAGTGATCACTGCTTTTTGATCCTTTAACAGTGGGTCTACCATGGCATCTACCCAAGTGGGCGGATAAAGGTTATCGCCGTCTGCGCTAAGAATTATTTCTCCCTTTGCCTTATTAACCCCAGCTTGACGAGCTTCAGCCCAGCCTGGATTTTCTTCTAAAACCCAATTTACTTCTAGGCGGTCTAAAATTTCTTGCGTCCTATCGGTAGAGCCATTATTTACCACAATTAGCTCTACTTTTTTATCCGTTACTATTTCCGAAAGACTAGCCAAGCAACCGAAAAGGTAACGCTCTTCGTTTCTACAAATTAAAACAATGCTTATCTGCGGATTTAGGCTTTGCAATTGCTCGAGCCTACCTGAAACTGCATTCCACCGCTCTTCACTAATATCGTCGATAGACTTATTAAGTAAAGGAACGATGCGTCGAATAGACTTTACAGGAGAATAATTTGCCATATTAATGTGCTCCGTATTTTTGATAAAGTTCTAACACACCTTGAGCGGTATGTTCCCAACTAAATTCGGCACTGCGTTTTATGCCCAGCTCCGCTAATTTATTTCTTAACCCTTCTTGCGAAAGCAATTTATGCATGGCTTCTACAATTAAATCGGGGTCACTTACATTTACCTTTAAGGCTGCCTCTCCTGCCACTTCGGGTAAGCTACTTTTATCGCCCGTTACCACGGGAGTACCGCAAGCCATTGCCTCTAGAAGAGGAATACCAAAGCTTTCTCTTAAACTGGTGTATAGAAAAACATCTGCCAAATTAATTAATGCTGGTAACTCGGTATTTAAAATATAGCCCGTAAAGTGAATGTGCTCAAAATACTCTTCTAAGCCATCTTTAGCCAAGTACTGTTTAATAACTTGTGGATCTAAATCGCCAATAACTAATTTATGCTCTGTGCCATAGGCCTTGCAATATCGAGCGAAAGCACGAATGGTATTAGGCGTATTTTTCTTGGGGTCGGTATTCCCTAAAAACATAAAAAACTTGGCAGGGAGTTTATATTTAGACCGAATTTCTTCTAAATATTTCTCATCCTTAATTGGCTTAAAATGAGGGCTTACTCCATTGTAAATAACTTTTACTTTATCATCGCTTGCCAAGCCCATTTCTTTGAAACGTACTTTTTCAGAATGTGAAACGGTAATGATTAAGTCTGCACTTTTACACAGCTTACGCACTACCATACGACGATACAGGTTACCAAACTTTTGGTAAGAAGAATAACCTTTCGCGGTAAGCGGATTCGTTTCTAAGTATATTAAATCGTGAATAGTTACGATAAGAGGTACAGGACAATTTATGGGTGCTGTATTGGAAGTACAATGCAATATATCTAATCTGAGTTCTTTAGCTTTTTGAGGTAGGTAAATTTGCTCCCACAGTGGGTAAGCTCCGCCAAAAACGAAAATCTTAAAATTGGGTGTTTCCTCAATAACTTTGTTATCGGGACCATCATTTATAAAGATGAAATACTGATTACTCTTATCAATTTTTTGCAAAAAACGAATCTGCTCCAGCACAACAAAGTCCATCCCATGCTTTTTCTCTCTAAATATTCTTTGGGCCTCAATACCGATCCGCATGTGCACTAGATTTATGGGTTAAATTATATACATAGCCTCGCCAAAAAGCCTTTGCTTGTTGCGTTTCCCCTTTAAGGAGAAAGCTCAAAATGTTTTTGGGGAGGGCAATAAAGCTATAGTAAAGGTAATTCAAAACACGCGTTTTGGCATCGTAATTACGACGCGCAAAAAGCAAACGATTGCGATTAACATAGTAGGTTTTAAATGGAGAATTTCTTCCGGTAGAAACCGATTCCTTATGCCATAAAAAAGTAGGGCCATAATACCAAATATCGAATCCCGCCTGACGGATTCTTTCGCACCAATCTAACTCTTCATAGTATAAAAAGTAGTCTTCTCGCATGGGGCCTACAATATCTAAAACCTTCCGCGGCACCAACATGGCAGCGCCGTGGGTAAAGGGTGTTTTACGGATATCATTATACTGCCCTTGGTCTTTTTCCCTAAACCCCACGCCGAAGCTTCGAATAGTAACTTTATTCATCTCGGTTGAACCGGCATACTGAATAAGATCTGGCTCATCATGGTAGATTATTCGGGGACTAAGCGCGCCAAGATTACTAGCACTATCAACAAAAGGGACTAATTCGTTTAAGAAATCAGGTGGAAGCTCGGTATCATTATTTACCAAAAAGATGTATTCTCCTTCGCATAAATCCAGTCCGATATTATTTCCACCCGCAAAACCAAGATTTTCATTACTGCGTAAAAACTTGACTTTTGGGAAGACTTTTACATCTTCCTCAAGGCTACTGGCTGCTGAGCCGTTATCAACCACAATACATTCCCAGTCTTGGTTTTCTAATTTTACCAAGCTATTCAGTAAATCCAGGGTAATATCGGGCTGATTAAAATTAACGGTTAAAAAGGATATCTTAGGCTGGGCCAAAGTAAATTGTTGTTGGTTAATGTCTTCAAAAATAAATCCTTTCTTCTTGGATACAAGCGATACTTAGTACTTAAATTTGTGACACTATGAATTTACGGAATATTTTTGCGCTTTACCTTGTTTTCACTTCATTATTTGGCTTTAGTCAAATAAGAGAAAGTGAGGCTCTTCCAATTTTTAACCCTGTGCCTTATTTCAGTATTTCGGATAGTATTTCGGGGTGGAGCTACAGCTCAGATGGACAATGGATTGAATGGCCTAACATAATTCCGCCCATTGGGATTTCGCGCAATGAAGATTTTTACAAAGCCAAACACAATTTGTTTGGAATTGACAATATAAAATCACTCTCCGCTTACCATGTTAAATATGGTAAGGACACGCTGATTTGTCTCGTTAAAGTATTTCAAAATGGAGAGTATAAGTATCCCGCCCGAAAAAGAGGTTGGGATAGTTATTTAGATGCCTATTACTGTATGCTGTATTACAAAGACCTAAAAAAGGCCTTAAACTTCTTTGAAGAAAAAAACGATGAGGAGGTATATGTGCTGCGTATTAAAACCTTAGACAGCAAACTACTTAAGGACATTAAAGAGAAAGATATTGTTGAGGACATTATCGCAAATTCCATCGTGAAACCCAACTACGATCGCAATTTAGTATTGACCCTTCAAAATAATAAAAAGGAAAAAACATTACACTTTCATTTTAGTAACCTACATGAAATTTTTAATGATGTTGAAGGGGTACGTCAGCCATTTTCCCGCAGCGGACGCTCGGTCTATGGTTCCGTGAACTTGTTTAATTATCTTTACTTCTCTGTGGAAAAGGCTAAGTTTTTTGAAATTCTTAAATTAAAAGAGGCCTTAATGAAAGCCGAAATTGATCTACAGGCTGAAGCGCCCCTAGAGGATAATTTAGATTGGGACAATACGGACAGTGAGAATGCAGAGGAAGACGAGGATGATGGTAGCGACTAATTTCTCCTGGTATGAAATTTAGCATCCCCGAAAGCATACAGCCTTATCTTAAATACCTCTACGCCGTAATTTTCGCGGTTATAGCGGGTACGCTTATAGCGAAGAAAGGAATTGTAATTGCTGCCGTTTTCCTCATTATCCCAGTGGTCATTTTATATTTTGCTAAGTTCTTTGAGAACCCGAAAATTGGCCTATGGTCGGCCATGGTGATTGCTTATATAATTCCAACTTTTGGTCGCTACGCGCCTTTTCAAGCGCCATTAGGACTTGGAGTGGATTTCTTTTTAGTGATGTCCCTAATTGTAATGCTCTTCAAGTTTTGGAAAAAAGTAGACTTTTCGGGGGCTTATAATATTGTTAATTTCTTAATGATACTTTGGATGGCTTTTATCGTTCTAGAGATCGCCAATCCACTTGCCTACTCTGCCGCCGCTTGGTTTTATGCTATGCGGGGTATTGCCCTTTATCAGCTCCTAATTATTACGCTCTGTTTCGTGTTGGTACGCGATCGAAAAGACTGGTACACCTTTGTTAATTTATGGATGTGGTTTTCGCTCGTCGCTGCACTTTGGGGATTAAAGCAAAAGCTTTTTGGGGTAGACCGTTTTGAGCAAGCTTGGCTCGATCAAGGAGCTGCCACCACCCATTTACTTTTTGGCAAGCTGCGTATTTTTGGGAACTTTACCGATGCAGGGATGTACGGCGCAGGTATGGGGCATACCGCTATTTCAGCGGGCATACTCTTCTTAGGACCTTTCAGTCTGCGTAAACGCGCCTTTTATCTTACGGTAGCCTTAGCCTGTGCCTATGCTATGCTAATTAGTGGTACTCGCGGAGCTTTAGCCGTACCAGGCGCGGGAGGAATTCTGTACTTGATTATGATTCGTAATAAGCGTATTCTCATTGCCGGTGCCACCATTATGATTAGTGTTTTTTCTTTTTTAAAATTCACAACTATTGGTTCTGGAAACTACGATATTCAGCGTTTTAGAACGGCCTTAGATTCCGATGATCCCAGTTTAAACGTGCGCCTTCAAAATAGAGAAATGCTTAGTATCTATTTAGCCAATAAGCCTATTGGTACCGGAGTAGGTACGGCTGGTGTTTGGGGAGAACGTTTTTCCCCTGGTACCTGGATGGCGAGCTTTCCAACCGATGGATTGTTTACCCGTATTCGCGCCGAAACGGGAAGAGTGGGACATACTATTTATGTCTACAGTTGGCTCTTTATTTTAGGATATGGCATATGGCGCACTTGGCAATACAAAGACAAAGAGAGGCAGTACATTGCTATGGCCTCCCTTTCGGGCTACGCCGGTATATTAGCGGCTAGTTATGGTAACGAGGTTATGACCCAAATGCCAGAGCATTTTACCACATTTATTCCATTAACCTTTGTTTTCACTATGAAGTATTGGAATCCTGATAAGGATGGGGATTTTGATATGCCTGCAGAACAAAAAGGAAACTTTTTTAAATAATAAAGTCTTCTTCTTTAGCTTTAGACTTTGCATCTTTTCTTTTTTTGCCTTTAGGATTAGCCGCACGAAGCTGCATGCTAAGCAATCGTTTTAAGAACACCCTTAGAAGAGAACGATCCTTCTCAATTTCTCCTAAAACAGAAACCATATAATCAGGTTCCACAGCATTAAGCATTAAACCGGGCTTGAACTGAAGAGTTTCCATAAAATCCTCGAGCACCGTTTTATCGGCTCTATTCCAATTTCTAAACGCACCAGTAATACATAGTCCAGCTGAGAATTGCTCCAATAAGTTTAAAGGATAAGGATTAACGAGAATAGGCTGAATAATTAGGAAACAATAGTCATAGAGACCAGGATCATAACCAATAGGGATTAACTCACTGAGATGCTCAGAATTAACAAAACGCTTATCCGAATCGTATTTAAGGTAATCATAATAAGGTGTTTCGCCTTCCGGCAGATCCTTATAGCCGAGCACTAAAACTCTAAAATTGAGACTTACCAGTTCATTAGCGATAACATGAGTAGTGAGCAATTTACCATCACCCGGGCGGGTACTAAAAACAAGTAGATTTTTACAAACCTGTCCTACTTTAGGATTCCCTTTCTTACGGCTTTCTAAACGAATGTTTTGGGTAATAAGCGCCGCCGCTTTATCATGAAGCCATTCAAAGTCAATATTCTTCACTTCACTACGCGTGGTAAGGTCGGGATAGGCACCTAATAATTTCAGTCCCGTGAGCTCCTCGCCCCTTTCAGGTGTGCGGATGGAAGAATCTAGTAGTTCCTTTACTATTATAAATAGGAAGGGCACAATAAAGCCAATCACACCCGCGACTACAACTAGAAGCATAGCTTTGGATGGACTGGGAGTGTGTGGAAAAGGTGGCGGAGAAGTCACTACTAATCCTCCTGAAGATACCAATTCACTCTTTTGACGCAGTAAAGCTTGGTTTAAACTATTGAGAAGCTCGAGATAATTGGATTCTTTAATATTTATATCTCTTTCTAAACGGGCAAACTGGGAGCCTAATGGTGCATAGAGATCATATTGATCTTTAAAATATTGTTTTCGATCGGCAAAAACCGCAACTCTCGCATTAGTTTCATCGAGCGCAAGCGTATACTTTAACCATTCGCCGATGATAGTTGAAATCTCAATACCATCAGTAGTGCGGCTATATTGATAACGTTGCATCAGCTGGTTACGCACTTCATCTTCTAAGCGGCTCGCTTTGGCTCTTAATAAATTCAACAAGTCTGGATCGTTAAGATAGGTTTCCATCTCGGCGATCTGAGAACGCAAATCAATTAGTTCCTTCTTTTTCACCAGAATGGCATTCCCCAAGGTGATCATTACATTATTAAGGGAAAGTTGGGTTTCAAGCTTCGCAATAACTGCTTCAGCGGCGCGTTTTTTTGCAAGTTCTTTTTGAAACTCATCTTCCATCTTTTCTTTTTCGATGGTTAGGTTTCGGGTTTGCTCCTCGTAGTTAATGATGCGATACTTAATGCGGAAATCCTGTAAAGTGGCCTCTGCTTCATTCAATATTTCCGTTGCTTCATCTACCTTTTCCTGAAAATAGCCCACCACATCATCACTTTGCCCCGTTTTTATAGTCGCTAGGTTATTGGTGAAAACCTCTGTTAAAATGAGAAGGGTATTTTGGGTAATTCCTGGATCATTTGAGGCATAGAAAAGCTTTATTAAATCCGAACTTTGCACTCTTCTTACCCCAACATTGGCGATTCTCTGGTAACTATAAGGAGAGTTACTATTTTCAAAAGTCAGTTTTACCCGCTCATCATTAAAGTGGATCTGACGATAATTTCGGATGCGACGGAGGGTATTTTCTACAGAATATGGATCGAGCAAAATTTTCTCTAAACTATCGGGCATTTTATAGCGAAAGTGGCCATAGTTTTCCGCGTTGATATAGGCCGGACTAGCACTATCCAACATCATATGTTGCACCAAAAGACGCATCCCTACTTCTTCTAAAGTTTGGCGTGATTTGATAATGTTAATTAAGTTGTCGTATTCGGTACTCGTAGTAAAATAGTCAACTTTAGTATTGTCAACCGCTTCGATATTTAAACCTGAAGCAATACCCGTGAAAATTTCCATTTCCGATTCATAGGACTTTGGTAAGTTTCGGGTACTCATATAGGTCACTACCACCAGCGTTAGGGCACAGAGTAGGAATAGATTTAAGTTTCTATTCAGTAGCCTAAAAAACTGCAGTAATGACATTTACTTAATCCTTGTTGAATTTACTAAATGGCACACCTACTAGTCGTTCTAGTTGGCGATAAGTGTCGTAAAAATTGGTTTTAAGCGTAATGTAATTAGTCGCCCATTTAGATCGAAGGTCAGCATTTTGACCCAACTCATCTAGGGAAACCTGGCCACGAACATAAGCCGCTTCGGCTTGCTCATAAATAAACTGAGACGATTCTTTTGCGTCGGTGGCTTCTTTAATTAAATCGCGTAACATAAACAAGCGACTGTAAGTTTCTTCTACTTCACGACGGATTTCAAGTATAGCCAATTCTTTATTGGCATTTTCCCCGTCGCTGGCGGCTTGGGCCATTTTCGCCTGATCGCGTTGACCAAAAAAAGTAGAAAGGGGAATTTGCATCGATACGCCATAGTTATAACCCGTTAAAGCAAGAGCACCATCACTTAGAGAGTTATCGCCCGATAAATAATTGGCACTGAACTTTACTCCTTCCATCCATTTCTTCTTGTTCATGGACATTTCATACTCAAACATTTTTTGGCGCTCTGCATAATATTTAATCTGCGGGGACTTGGCCACTGCGGTATCGATTAACAAATTTAAAGGCGGTAAATAGTCGGCCAAATCAATTATTAAGGAATCGATATTAGTCTTAGTATTGCTTCTGCCAAATGTTTGCGCATCTAGCGAAAGCGGCGCCAAAAGTACTATTAAAAGAAAGGCCTTAAAAAGTCGAAGCACAATAATCATTAAACATTTTCTTTTTGAAAAAGAGCTGGTATAGTTCTTAAAATCAATCGTATATCGTTCCAAAAGCTGAAATTTTGGGCATATTTATTATCCAAACCTTTGCGTTCGTCTTCACTCATGGAGCCACCGCCACGTTTTTCTACCTGCCAAAGACCAGTTATTCCTGCTGGCGCCAGGAAACGTTCGCCCCAGTCATCAGAAGTAAGTTGCTCCGCTTCGTAAAGTGGCAGCGGACGGTTACCCACAATAGACATGTCGCCTTTAAGAACATTAATTAGCTGGGGTAATTCATCGATACTGGTGTTGCGAATAATTTTACCAACGCTAGTAACGCGAGGGTCATCTTTAAATTTTACAAAAGTTCCTGCTGCTTGTTTCCTTTTTAATTCTTGGTATTCGGCCTCCGACATTGGGCTGCCATCTTTATTAATTAATTGAGGCGAATTACGGGGAGGCAATTCTGCCATTGGGTTCTGTTCCGCTTTTTCTTTTGCTTCTTCGGCATACTGATTTAGATGGGCCAGTTCTTTCACCCTTTGATCTGCATCGGTATACATAGAGCGTAGTTTATAGAAATCGAATACACGGTAACCTGTTCCCACCCTTTTGGAGATGTAATAGACTTTACCTTTCGACTCTAATCGAATGGCAATCACAGTAAGAATCAAGATCGGAGAGATGAAAAATAAGGCTGTTCCAGCCACTACGATATCGAAAATTCGCTTAGCCAAAGGTATTTTATACTCTGTTCTTTGGATGTTACGAGACTTATTCAGTCGCATATCTAGCATGCTGCGGTAAAACTCAATTTTATCCGCCACTACTGCCAATTGATCAGCACGAATAATAAGCTCAATAATTCCTCTGCGCAAATGTTTCGCTCTAATTTCCGGATCTATTCGACTGGTAATTAGAACAAAGGGTATTTTCTTTTCGTTTAAAATACTCGCATATCGCTCGAAAAGCTCATCACCTTTCAGTCCTTTTAAGCTATACTCGCAGATTACCATATCCACCTCATCTAGTTGATCGATTTGATTGTAGAAACCAACTACGTTTTTGACGTGAATCAAGGAGCTACCAAAGCGCTCAGAGAGGGATTCTTTGATCTCAACAGTATTGCCGATGTAAAGTAAATTTTTCACCCTTTTAGTCTTATGAGGTTGTCTATTCTCAAACGTAATTCCTCGGGATTAAAAGGCTTAATCAAGTAATCATTCGCACCAAGCTTCAAACACTTAATCCTTTCAGTACTGCTTTCCTCACCCGAAAGTACAATTAGCGGCACGTCGTAAAAGAAACCACTTTCTCTAATTTTCTGAATGTATTCGAAACCATCAATTTCGGGCATATTTAAGTCCGCTACTACTAGATCAGGAATATTACCCGAGTACATCCACTCTAAAGCTTCACGACCATTTTCTAGAGAAACCACATCATAACGATCCTTCAAGATTTGCTCTAATAATTTAAGCATAATCGGTTGATCGTCGATGACCAATATTTCGCCCCTGCCTTTTTTCTCCATTATCTTTGTCTTAATTGCTCGAAAGCGATAGTTAATTCGGCCTTTACATTGGCGAGCTTGGTTTGCAATTCGCTATTATTTTGACCTGCTTTTCCCAATTGTTCTAAGTCGCGGATATCTTGAATAATTTTCTTGATACCGAACATATCTATATTAGGCTTAATCTTGTGTGAAATGGCACCAAAAGTGACCATGTCATTGGAAGCCTGAGCTTTAATCAATTCTTCGAGCTGCCCGGGAGTATGCTCTAAAAAAGTATCGACCATCATATTTATAAAATCTTGATCTCCTCCACTTAGCTCTTCTAGCTGAATGAGATCATAAACTCGATCTGCCATTGTATTTAATTTACTATTAGTTCCTTATTTTTTAACATCCTATAAAGTGTGCTTTTTCCAATATCAAGCAATTTAGCAACTTCTACCACATTATTATTATGGTTTTTAAGATAATAGTTGATCAATTTTGTGTTGTAGTCTTTTAAAGTTAGCCCTTCGCTCACCAAATTATCAAGCTCATCTCCCACAGTATTAAAATTAAGATCTTTTTCTTCGATAATACCATCGTCAGCTAGCACCGCTGCTAATTCAATTACGGCCTTAAGTTCACGAACATTTCCAGGCCAAGAATAGCTGCGTAATTTTGTTTGCACCTGTTCACTAATGCGCATCTCTTCCATTTCATTTTCCTCGAGAAAAAGCTTTAAGAAATACTTGGCTAATAAAATAATATCTGACTCACGCTGACGTAGAGGTGGCAACTCAATCGGTAAACCAAGCAATCGGTAGTACAAATCTTCTCTAAAGTTACCCTTGGCAACTTCCTCTTTTAAATTTCTGTGAGTGGCAACAATTATCCTAGTGTCCACTTTAATTTCCTTGTTACTGCCTATTCTAGTCACCACACGCTCCTGCAAGATGCGCAGCAATTTCGCTTGCAGGCTTAATTCCATTTCTCCTATCTCATCTAAAAATAGGGTTCCACCGTTAGCTTCCTCAAATTTACCGATACGTCGGGAAATAGCGCCAGTAAAAGCGCCTTTTTCATAACCAAATAGCTCACTTTCTAAAAGCTCTTTGGGGATGGCGGCAATATTCACGGTAACTAAGGGTGCCTTTTTATTTTTGGAATTATAATGAATGGCCTTGGCCACTAACTCTTTACCTGTACCTGTTTCACCACTAATTGAAACCGTAATATTCGTACGAATCGCCTTTTCAATAAGTTTAAAAACCTTCTTTATGGGAACACTACTACCCTTAATACTACTAAAGTCGTATTTCAAATTCACTTCTTCGCGCAAGCGATCCAGCTCATTTCTAAGCTTAGCATTTTCCCGTAAATTGTTTATGGTTTTCCATATGCGTTCCTTGGAATTTTCGTCCTTAACAATATAATCGTAGGCCCCTTCCTTTAGTAAGTCGATTGCCGTAGCAACGTCTTCTTGTCCACTAACAATAACTACTGGTAAATCGGGCTGGCTGCTCTTAACCTTTTTTAAAACATCAATACCACTTAAATCGGGTAAAGAGTAATCCAATAAAATGCAATCGGGTTGTAAATAGAGTTTTTCTAAACAACTTTTACCCGTTACAAAATGCTCTACCTGGTTGTCGGGATTTAAGGATAAATGATGTTTAGTAGCCCTGGCATAAAGCTCATTATCTTCTACTAAAAATATTTTCATCAAAGACATAGGCACACAAGATTATTCCAAATTTAAGCTTAACTCTCAAATCGGGAATTAATGTACGACTAAATTCTACTTACTTACGCACAAGTTTTTTAACAAGTCTAAGACTTTCTTCAATCCCTAATTTCAACCATCGGAAAAAACGAAAAGGGATGATATCTTTTAAATAACGGAATCCAAAAAGTGTTCCTCCTGCAAAGGTTAAAATACTTACAAAGGCTACCCAGCGTATGTCTTCAAAGAAATAAAGTGCTAATAAATCACCCACGATGTTAATCACCAACATGATAATAACCTTATTCATATTCACTTTAGGGCGATCCAACACATCCAAGCCTACTCCAGAATAGCGATCTAAGGCCGTAAAAGCCATAAAGAAAGAGAAAATGCGCAGTAAAACGGCTGATTTGGCATAATCGGCCCCTCCTAAAAGCACCACTAAACTATCGGCAAAAATGAAAGTTCCCAAAGCAGCCGGAAACAACACAACAAAAGCAAAACCAGTGCTTATCTCAAACTCTCTTCTAAAATTTTCGGCACTTCCACTTTTGTTGGCGCGCGCTAAGCTGGGGAAAGAAAAACTAACCAGCGCTCTTAAGGGAATATCTATCAAATTAACCAATCGCTGAGGAATCTGGTAAATCGCCACTGCCTCAGGGCCCAAGAAGAAACGAATTAGAAAGTCATCGGAACTGCGTAATAAAGTACCCCCGATTAAAGTTCCCATTGTATAACGACCATACAAATAAAGTTCTCTCGATTTTGCCTTAGTAGCAGCGGTAATACTTGCCAAGCCATCCCAACCTGCGATTAAAGAAATTATACTAGGAACCGCGCTAGCCACTAAATAGGTGATGAAAATAAAGTTGAGATTGGCGTAATCATTAAGATAAGCATAAGAGACTCCTGCAATATAAATCACTTGCATAGAGGTTCGTATCCATATCATTTTATCAAATCGTAAACGCGCATTTAAAACCCAGGTAGCCATATTGGATGGTAAAGAAAGTAAGGCTACCGGCAAAAAATAATACGAGTATAAAAGGAAGTCATTATCTCCATATACCACATAAATACCCATAAAAACAGCGGTAAACAAAGCGCCAACAAAGAGGCTACTTAAAAGTCCAAAACGCCAGGAACTGCCAATAATATTGCGACTTAAATCTTCATCATCCGATTCGGCTACGAACTTAATTAAGGGTTTACCAACTAGGCCATTGCGCAACATTTCAAAGACCGTTTGAAAAGCCAAGAAAATAGAAAAGATTCCAAAATCCGTTTTAGACAAAGTGCGCGCCAATAAGCCAAAAGTAACCAAGCCCAATGCTGCGCCACTAATACTGCTTAGCATACTAAGCACCTTTTGCGAGCGGAAAAGAGATAATACCTTCGCTATCATTCTAGGCTTTTAACCAGTGACTTAAATCTTGACCAATTAAATTCCCGAGCTTTTTGATGTCTTCAGCGTATATTTTATCTACAATCTCCTTTCTTAAGCTGGGAGAAAAATCTGCTTTCTGTAAATTCTTATTGCGCAAATTATATAACCAGCGGTTTATTAGAACATTGTCTTTCATCCAACGATGCAAACCTGGTGCTACTTTTTTCAAAGTGGTAATTAGCGGACTATTTTGCCCCACTAAATTATCTACCGCTTTATTTTTAACGGTACCACTCTTATTATACACGATATCGGTGGCCACTTTAATAGAAGGATCAATCGCTAGAAATTTAAAAATATCCTCTACCACACCAGCGGTGTCGTTTATGAAGTTCTCGTATAAATAAACGCGAATATTCTCTTGAGGGAAATTATCATAATACCTTTTCAACTGGCCATAATACAGACCTTCGGTAATCATATCGGGGCGAAGCCACCAGCTAGTTGTTTTATCAAAAACCTTGTCCAAACCGCCATCTTCTGGCAATAAACCTTCTCTTACATAATGCGAATAACGCGAAAACAGTCGGTCGGCAGGATGTCTTAAAATGGCAATTAACTTTGTGTTGGGAATGTAATGCTTAATGCGTTCACAGGCCATTTCACTGTTTAGATAGGTATTGGAAACCTCCCCTAATAACTGACTTTCCTTGGACCCTTTAAACAGTTCTAAGTAATCGTCTAGCTTCAATACCGAGTCGCGATAAAACTCTTTGGAGCTTTCTAAATCGAAGTCTTCCTCCTTCGCCATTTCATACGCGAAGAAATTAGGCTCTTTGCGGGTACTCATAAAAATCTGCGGATGTTCCTTAAGGTATTCATTTAAGGAGGTAGTACCGGATTTCCCGGCCCCGATCACAACAAAATCGGGTAGTCTTGTTTGGCTCATTGAAATTACTTTGCTAGCCAAATTTACCACTATAAATTTGTTAAGGACAGGCTTCTGACTCAAAAAAATAAGCCTAGTCTAATTTTTAAAGGCTCAGTCCCCAAATATTTACATTTAAGATTTTACCTTTGGGAAAACATCAGCTCTTGAAAAATCAGAATTTCATTTTTGTTGGCAACCAACCATGGGACGTTCCCATTGGTAGCAACTGTAAAAACATTGCCGAGGTAGTCGCAAAAGACAATACAGTCCTTTATGTTAACAGGCCCTTGGACCGCATTACAAAACTGAAAAATGATGAAAAAGACCGTGAGTTTATTGAGCGGCGTTTGTCAGTCCTCGAAGGGAAATCGGAACCAATTACACATATTAAGGATGGCCTCTACACCCTAGATCCTGCCGTTTTAATGGAATCCATTAACTGGTTACCCGACGGCGCTATTTACGATTGGGCTTTAAAATCAATTAGCAAAAAATTCTTTGCCGAAATTCGCAAGGCTGCCGCCAAGATGGGCTTTGAAGATTATTACTTCTTCAACGACAGTGAGATGTTTCAAGGTTTTTTAGCGCCTGAGCTACTCGAGTCAAAATTGAATATCTACTACTCACGCGATAATCTCACTTCCACTGGTTACTTTAAAAAACACGGTCTGCGCCTAGAACCGCAGTTGCTAAAAAAGTATGATTTAGCAGTCGCCAATTCATTGTACTTAAAAGACTACTGCGCCGAGCATAATCTGAATAGCTATTACGTAGGTCAGGGCTGCGATCTCAGTATATTCGATCCTACTTTAAATCACGCCGAACCAGCCGAATTTGCTAATATTCCGCATCCGCGCATCGGTTATATTGGCGCCCTATTGAAGTTGCGATTGGATTTGAAATTACTCGAAGACCTCGCTGAGAATCGCAAAGATTGGTCTTTCGTTTATGTGGGTCCGGAAGACGAACACTTTAAAGCCAGTAAGTTGCACCAAATGGAAAATGTGTATTTCCTCGGTCCAAAAAAACCAGAAGAGCTAGGGCAGTATCTTTCAGCTTTCGACTTGGCCATGAACCCGCAAGAATTAAACGAAATGACCATTGGTAATTATCCTCGTAAAATAGACGAGTACTTGGCTATGGGGAAACCTACTCTAGCAACCCCCACACGTGCTATGGAAGTTTTTAAAGATCATGTATACCTCGCCGATGGAGCTGATGGCTATGAAAAAGCGATAGAACTAGCCTTTCAAGAAAATGATGAAGCAAAACAGGCGGAACGCATCCGTTTTGCTCAATCACATTCTTGGGAAAATAGTGTAAATGAAATTTATCGGGCCATTTTGGCTAATGATAAAAATCAATAACTTCTATTCAAAAGTTAGGCTATAGGTTTTATTGGCCGATTGGTTTGCTAATTGCAAAAGGTAATAGCCCTGATAATTGCTATCAAAATCGATCTCTGCATTTTGGACATCTAACTGGCCTTGCTCCAGCACTTTTCCGCTTAAGTCAAGTAGAGACCATTGCAAGTCTCCACCAAATTCAGCTAAGCCTGAAAGTTTAACTATGGAACGAGTAGGATTTGGATAAATGCTAACTGAGTTTAGTAAGGCTTGTTCTTTACTAGAAACAGTTAAGGATAATAAAGCAAACTGCTTATTAAGCATTACACCATTACTCATTGTAATGGAAAAAGTATCGGTAAAATATCCAGCTTTGGAAACTACGGCTTGAAAGGTTCCTGCTTGCGCTTGTCCGGAGCGGAAATTTCCAAAAATATTAGTGGTGCCTATCATATCCGTATTTAAAACCTCAACATTGGCAATAATGATATTTTGTCTAGTTATCGAATCTACTACGGTAGCATTAAGATAACAACCGCGGCTGTAATCAGAACTTAAAACAAATAAACCAGTTTGACGATCTGTCGCTAAAATATTACCGCTTGGTAAATAAGGATAAGCTCCCCAGCAACCGCTAAAACCATCGCCGTTGGCAGGTGAAGTATCGTAGTAGCCTGTTTCAATCATAAAACCAGGTTGACTCACATCTAAAATTTGTAAGCCCGCAGTATAATAACTGTTAACTAGGAAATTATTATAGAAATGTACATTATGAGGGATTACATCATTCCCAAAAGAAGTGCGAATTCTATCCGTTTCACTGATATTGCTAAAATCACTAACATCGTATTCGGCAATAAAAGCACCTGATTTTTCATCGGTAGTAAATACGCGTTGGTTATCGTCGCTAAACCAAATATTGTGAGTGAAATTAAAAGGAGTGGTTTGGGTGGCAGAAATACTTGGCGCTGATTTCACAGTCACATCTATCGGCATAAAAAATCCATTTAGCACTGCTGCACCCCAAAGGGTATCACCGCGTACTACCCCGTCGTGTAAGTTAAAATCGTCAAAAGCACCAACAAAAGTAGGGTTAGTAGGAGTCGTATTAAGGTCGAAAATTAAAGCCCCACCGTTTCCAAGATTGGCTCCAAATAAATACATAAAACCATTTTCATCGATATACAAATTATGGGCTCTTGTTAATGTTCCGGACGCGTTACCCACTGTAAGCGTTGGTTTACGGCGAAAAAAAGTGGGGAACTGATTGCCGATGGTCGTCATATCTAGAATAAAAATTCCATCGGATGTACCATTGAAAACATCGTGCACCGTGTAGGCATATTTTCCAAAGGTTTTCATGTCGCGCCAAGTTGAGCTGGCACCGGCAAAAAAATTAGTTTGTACGGGATTGTTAGGATTGGTAACATCTACTACCGAAAGACCATTTTGAACACCCACTAAAGCATATTCTTTGCTATTAGCCGTATCTACCCAGCCCCAAACATCGTTTATAGTTTGGCTATAAGAGAGTTGACCTAATTTTTGAACATCTAAACTGTCTTGCGCTTGGAGCAAAAAAGCAGAAAAAAATAGGGCAAGCGTACTAGTCCAAACTAAGCGTAATCTGGCCATCGCTGCCTTCTGCTTTATCATTGTTGTGTTCATCATTCTGTTTTGTGTCCTGATTATCTGAGTCTTCCTCCGGAAATTCTTCTCCTACTAAAAGAGACTCTAGTATATTAATCTTACGAATAGGATCCCTACTTAGTTGGTTACCTTGGGCTTTTTCGCCCTTTACAGAGATAAAGTCACTTAAAATAACCTCTTCGTTATCTCTTTGCTTACCATTAACTTTGCGGAACACTATTTCAATTCTTGGCTTAGAATCTAAACTAACATACTCTAGTTTCGATTCTTTCTCTTCTGAAATAAACAATTCTTTGCGATCTTCCACTTCGGGAATAAAGCGCTTTACAAAATGTCTTTCTTTTTCACCGTCGTAATATACCGCACTTAAGGGACGGCTTGCCTGATACTTGGTAATAATTACGGCATTATCGCTAAAGTGAAGATTCAAATCTGCCGTAAGGATGCGATAATAACCATCAGCCGTTACTTCCAATATTTTATCCTCTCCATTAAAACTGCCCAGTAAGCGACCTCTATTCTCGGTGTTAATGCGATTTACCGCTTCATCGAACCAAATTTTTCGAGCGGAAAGCGTTGACACTCCTTCTTCTTTAATTTCGATTTTCTTAATGGGGTATTTGGTGGCGGTATTACCTTTCGATGCACGACCTTTAATAGCCAACTCGGCAAAATCAATTTCAAATTTGAGCTTTTTCAAACGCTGCAAAGCGCGGAGGTAAACCGTTACTACTTCGGCTTCTCCATTAGGGTTTACCGTAAAATGTAGCACCTCTGTACCAGGCGTTGCAGGCGTTAAATCGTAGAGCTTGTCGCGTGTTATGGAAGTCACCTGAAAGCGTTTCATAAAAGAACTCCCCTTGGAACCATCGCGATAAATCATGTTGTAGGTGGTACGTTTGTCCCCTTTCTTCCATACATCGACGTGAATGATATTCTTGCCGATATACGTTTTTTGATCAACCCTCGTCACCATCATTTGGCCATTATTGAGAAAGACGATAATATCATCTATATCGGAACAGTCGGTAATGAAAGTATCTTTTTTAAGACTGGTGCCAATAAAGCCTTCTTCAAAATTGGCATAAAGTTTTACATTGGCGAGTGCCACCTTGGTAGCTTCAATATCTTCGAAGAGTCTGATCTCAGTTCTACGCTCTCGACCCTTTCCATATTTTTCTTTAATTTTTTGAAACCACGCAATCGCATAATCTACTAAATTCTCTAAATGAAACTTAACCTGTTCAATTTTACCTTCTAAGGCTTCAATTAATGCATCTGCTTTTGACTTATCAAATTTAGAGATGCGTTTAATACGGATTTCGGTTAAACGGGTCACATCGTCGTCATTCACAGCTCTCAGTAAATGACCAATATGAGGTTTTAAACCTAAATGAATATTTTCAAGCACCTCTTCCCAAGTTTCTGCTTCTTCAATGTCGCGATAAATCTTATTTTCGATAAAGATCCGTTCAAGACTCGCAAAGTGCCATTGTTCTTGCAATTCGTTCAGCTCGAAATTTAACTCGGCCCGGAGGATATTCAGGGTATTGTCAACATTGCGTCTTAAGATCTCATCTACCGGAAGGAAAACCGGAGTATCATTTTCGATCATGCACGAAAGCGGAGCAATGGATATTTCGCAATCGGTAAAGGCATAAAGAGCATCAATCATTTGATCAGGCGAAATGCCAGGAAAAAGATGCACTACTACTTCTACCTTGTCAGAGGTATTATCTTCAATTTTACGAATCTTCAGTTTACCCTTATCATTCGCCTTAAGGATACTATCAATTAAGCTTCCTGTTGTGGTGGTGTAAGGAATTTCATCAATAATTAAGGTCTTCTTATCCAGCACCGAAATACGAGCTCTAACTCTAACCCTACTCCCTCTTAAACCTTTATTATAATTGGTGAAGTCGGCAATTCCCCCAGAAGGAAAATCCGGGAATAATTCAAATTTTTGTCCCTTTAAAACCTTAATAGCCGCAGCAATCAGTTCTAAAAAGTTATGCGGTAATATTTTAGTGGATAGTCCTACGGCAATTCCCTCCACGCCTTGGGCTAAGAGTAATGGAAATTTAACAGGAAACTCTACTGGCTCTTTACCACGACCATCATAGCTACTTTGCCACTTGGTGACTTTAGGACTGTAAACAACATCTAGAGCGAATTTAGAAAGACGCGCCTCGATATAACGCGGCGCGGCCGCACTATCTCCCGTAAGAAGGTTTCCCCAGTTTCCCTGGGCGTCAATTAAGATATCTTTCTGACCTAATTGAACCAAGGCATCACCAATGGAAGCATCTCCATGTGGGTGATACTTCATGGTTTGACCAATAACGTTGGCTACCTTATGGTAACGCCCGTCGTCCATCTCGCGCAAAGCATGTAAAAGACGTCGCTGCACCGGCTTTAGGCCATCACCTAAAGTTGGAACTGCCCTTTCCAGGATAACATAGCTGGCATAATCCAAAAAGTAATCCTGGTACATTCCCGAAACGCGGGTAATGATGGGTTCATTTTCAGACTCTGGGCTGTTATTATTCTGTAGTTCGTTTTCTTCTTCCGCCATGCTTAGCTATCTGTGAGTATTTGTTTAGCGAGTTCGTTAATTTCTTGCGCTGGTCTGACGTTAAATGTGAAACAATAAGGCTTCTTTCCTTAACGGCCCCGCTGCGACTGTTTATGTATATTGTTAGTTTTCTTCTTAAAAACCAACCTTCTAATTTGTAGCTTTTAAATTTCCGTTTAGGAAATTCGTAATGCTTTTCAAATGACCTTAAAAGTTTTCCCCAAATTTTATCTTCGGTACTTAAATTCATCACTTCTCCTTCGGTGTCGTACTTAAATTTGGCTGGACCCCGATAAATTAGGAGGACAATTAAAAAAATCCCAAGGCCACCCAACCACCAATTGCCGGAATAGGAGCCTTGTAAGAATGAAAGCGTTGTATCGGTTAAGATGGCTATCAGCGAAAAGGTGAGAATCACCAGGTTTATTTTAGAATAACTATCCGCGTTAATCTTCATTTAGTAAAGCTTTTTGCGACTCTTCAGTTGGGTCTCTTTCGACCCGTAGGTTTTCAATTATAAATTCTTGGCGCTTCGGGGTATTTTTACCCATATAAAATTCCAAAATTTGCTCTATGGTAGAGTCTTTGCCAAGCATTACTGGTTCTAAACGAATATCATCCCCAATAAAATTCTTAAACTCATCTGGAGAAATTTCTCCTAGACCCTTAAAGCGGGTAATTTCAGCCTTTGCCCCAACTTTTAGCAAAGCTGCTCTTTTCTCCTCTTCACTATAACAGTAATAAGTATCTTTTTTATTGCGCACACGAAACAGGGGTGTTTGCAAGATATAGAGATGCCCTTCCCGCACTATCTCGGGAAAAAACTGCAAGAAAAAAGTTATTAATAATAGGCGAATATGCATGCCATCTACATCGGCATCGGTGGCAACTACAACATTGTTATAGCGCAAGTTCTCCAATCCATCTTCAATATTGAGGGCGGCTTGCAATAAATTAAATTCTTCGTTTTCGTAAACTACTTTCTTACTTAAACCATAACAGTTAAGGGGCTTTCCTTTTAAACTAAAAACCGCCTGGGTGTTAACGTTTCGCGATTTAGTGATCGAACCACTGGCAGAATCACCCTCTGTAATAAACAAAGTAGTATCTAAGCGAAACTCGTCTTTTTGATCGTTGTAATGTTTTCGGCAATCGCGTAGCTTCTTATTGTGTAAGCTTGCTTTTTTGGCTCTATCGCGTGCCAATTTTTTAATCCCACTTAATTCTTTGCGTTCTTTTTCGGCGCGAAGAATTTTACGATGAATGATTTCCGCCACGTCTTCATTTCTATGCAAGAAATTATCGAGCTTGGTTTTCATAAAATCATTTATGAAAGTGCGGACAGTAGGGCCATCAGGACCAATATCATTCGACCCTAATTTGGTTTTTGTTTGCGATTCAAAAACCGGCTCAATTACTTTGATAGAAACGGCTGCAACGACTGAGTCGCGGATATCCGCCGCATCGAAATTTTTATTGTAAAAATCGCGAATAGTTTTTACGAGCGCTTCGCGAAAAGCATTTTGGTGCGTCCCACCCTGAGTAGTATGCTGTCCGTTTACGAAAGAATAATAGGTATCACCCTGCGAACGTTCACTGTGCGTTAGTGCCACTTCTATGTCATCTCCCTTGAGGTGAATAATGGGGTGAATAATGGGAGCATCGAGGGTATCGTTCAATAAATCTTTAAGGCCATTTTCGCTGTAAAATTTCTCCCCATTATACATAATGGATAAGCCTGGATTTAAGTAGGCATAATTCCACAACATTTTTTCGAGATACTCTTTTACAAAACGGTAGTTTTTAAAGATGGCCGCGTCTGGCTTAAACTGCACCTTCGTTCCCTTGCGCAGACTGGATTCTTTAATTTCCGCATCTTCAACTAGAACCCCCTTTTCAAAACGAGCAATTTTAGTTTTAGAATCGCGGACCGATTGTACGCTAAAGTAATCGCTTAGGGCATTTACTGCCTTGGCTCCTACCCCGTTTAATCCCACCGACTTTTTAAAAGCCTTAGAATCGTATTTAGCACCAGTATTAATTTTTGAAACCACATCTACCACTTTTCCGAGTGGAATGCCACGACCGTAATCGCGCACTGTTACTTCACCGTCCTTTATGGTTACTTCAATGGTTTTGCCAGCACCCATAACAAACTCATCTACGGCGTTATCTAAAACCTCTTTTACGAGGATATAAATACCATCGTCCGAGCTGGAGCCATCGCCTAACTTACCAATATACATACCGGGACGGAGGCGAATATGCTCTTTCCAGTCGAGGGATCTAATATTGTCTTCGTTATAACTAGTTTGCTCAGTAGACATGCTGTTCTTTTGGATGAGGGCTAAAATTAGGAATAGCCATTAAATGCTGATATTTTTAAGGCTACAACTTTTTCACAATTTATTAAGATGCTTATACGTTGAAGCGGAAATGCATCACATCGCCATCTTGCACGACATACTCTTTTCCTTCCACTTTTAATTTCCCAGCTTCTTTAACCGCAGCTTCAGAGCCAAAACTTTCGAAATCCGCATATTTTATTACTTCAGCCCGAATAAAACCTTTTTCAAAATCGGTGTGGATTACGCCGGCTGCTTGGGGAGCGGTAAAACCTTTTTTAATAGTCCATGCACGAACTTCCTTTACGCCTGCTGTAAAATACGTTTGAAGATTTAACAAGGTATAAGCTTTTCTAATCAAGCGGTTAACACCGGCTTCTTTTAAACCTAGATCTTCTAAGAACATACTGCGTTCTTCGAAGCTATCTAATTCAGAAATATCGGCTTCCATTGCTGCCGCAAGATGAATTACTTCGGCTTCTTCTTCCTTCGCCATTTGCTGTACTAGCTCCACCCATTGGTTGCCGCTTTTCGCAGATGCCTCATCTACATTACATACGTAAATTACTGGCTTATCTGTTAAGAACTGGATTTCAGCTAAAAGCTCATCCTCATCTTCACTGCGCGAAAGAGAACGAATATTTTTTCCTGCCAAAAGATGCTTTTCTACTCCTTCGAGGAATTCCACATTTTTTTGCTCTTCTTTATTACCCGTACGAGCTGCTTTGCGGTGTTTATCTAAACGCTTTTCTAAGGTATCTAAATCCTTAAACTGCAGTTCAGTGTCAATGGTATCCTTATCGCGCAGTGGATCTACTGTTCCATCTACGTGAGTGATATTCTCATTTTCAAAACAGCGTAAAACATGCATTATCGCATTACACTCTCTAATATTTCCTAAAAATTGATTACCTAATCCTTCCCCTTTACTGGCCCCCTTAACCAATCCCGCGATATCTACAATTTCTACCGTGGCAGGTTGTACGCGTTGGGGATTAACCAACTCTTCTAACTTAGTTAACCGTGGATCGGGTACGGTTACCATACCTATATTGGGCTCTATAGTACAAAAAGGAAAGTTTGCAGACTGCGCCTTGGCACTCGATAAACAGTTAAACAATGTGGATTTGCCCACATTGGGTAATCCTACTATTCCACACTTCATGCTTTATTTTTTAAGATGCGCAAAGATATAGCTAATATGCTGAGTTCAGCCTTAAATTAAAGTGTCAGATTTTAGTAAAAGTCAAGTATCGGGGTTGAGCTTAATCGGATAATGTGAAAATAAAGAGACTGATCTCCACGATTTATCATATTTTTTCAACATCAGCCAAGCTAGTCCTTAGCTATTGGGTAATTTTGCCGCAAATAATTTTAGTCAAATGGCCGATATTGCAGCATTAGAAAAAATTTGCTCTCAAACTCGCAGAGATATTGTTAGAATGGTACACGCCGTGCAATCTGGCCACCCAGGTGGATCTTTAGGATGCACCGAATACTTCGTAAGCTTGTTTCACCATATTATGGATCACAATGCTAGTGATTTTGATATGGATGGAAAAAATGAAGATTTATTTTTTCTTTCCAATGGCCACATTAGCCCAGTTTACTATAGTGTATTAAGTAGGGCTGGTTATTTCCCCGTGGAAGAACTTAATACCTTTCGAAAATTAAATACTCGTTTACAAGGGCATCCTACCACCCATGAGGGTTTACCTGGGGTGCGCATCGCCTCTGGTTCCTTAGGTCAAGGTCTATCGGTAGCCATTGGCGCCGCCTTAAGTAAAAAACAAAATAACGATCCTAAAACAGTATTCTCCTTACATGGCGATGGCGAATTACAAGAAGGACAAATCTGGGAAGCAGCCCTTTACGCTCCTGCTAATAAGGTAGATAACTTAATCATGACGATTGATGCTAATGGGCAGCAAATTGATGGCTCTACCGACGATGTTTTAGCAATGGGAAGCTTATCCGCTAAATTTGAGGCTTTCGGTTGGACCGTACTTCATATAGAAAATGGTAATAATGTTGCGCAGGTTGTGGCCGGCTTAGAAGAAGCAAAAGCACATACTGGTAAAGGAAAACCAGTTTGCGTAATTATGAAAACCGCCATGGGTGCTGGTGTTGACTTTATGGAAGGCACACACGAATGGCATGGTATCGCTCCAAGTGACGAACAACTTAGTAATGCCCTTTCTCAATTAGAGGAAACCATGGGCGACTATTAATTTGCGCATCTTAAGCCAAATATTACTTCTTAGTATACTAAGTCTTTCTTTAAGTGCTCAAAAGGACAAAAAAGAGGAAGGGGTTTTAACCCGTATTCTTTTTGTTTTTGACGGTTCGCAAAGTATGTATGCCCGCTGGGAAAGTGGACAGAAAATAGATGTGGCCCAAAAGCTAATGAACAATATGCTCGATAGCTTGGCCCAACTAAATAATGACAATTTTCAGTTGGCTTTGCGCGTTTACGGCCATCAAAGACCCGTTCCACCGCAAGATTGTAATGATACGCGTCTAGAAGTTCCATTTGCGAAGAATAACATCGGACGCATTAAGCGAACCTTGAAGGAAATTCGTCCCAAAGGCACTACCCCTATCGCCCGATCTTTAGAAAGAGCGGCTTACGATTTTGGAGAATGTGAAAATTGCCGGAATATCATCATCCTTATTACCGATGGCGTGGAGGCCTGCGATGAAGACCCTTGTGCCGCCTCGCGTTTACTACAAGAACGTGGCATAGCTTTAAAGCCTTTCGTTATTGGTATTGGCTTGGACGATAATTTTAAGCAAACCTTCGAATGTGTAGGCACCTTTTACGATGCCGCCGATGAAGCAACTTTCGAAAAAGTGTTAGGGATTGTGATTTCGCAAGCCCTAGATAATACTACCGCTCAAGTAAATCTCTTAGATGGTAACGGCTTTCCCACCGAAACCGACGTGGCCATAAGCTTCTACAATAAAGTAAGCAAGAAAGTAGATCGTCAGTTAATTCATACTCTTAATCCTAAAGGCTTACCCGATACAATTTACTTAGACCCCTTGGTAAACTATCGCATGGTGGTGCATTCCATCCCCGAAAGGGAGAAGGATAACATTAGTATTTCGGCGGGAGCACATAATATTATCGGTTTAGATTTACCGCGTGGCAGTCTGCGTTTGGTAAATCCACAGCGGGTAAACAACGACGAGCTAGCCGCTTTAATTTATATGCCGGATGAAAATCGTCCCATTCATTTGCAGCAGTTTAATAGCAGTCAGCAATACTTGGAGGGGAAGTATGATTTAGAAATCCTCAGTTTACCCAGAATTTTTCTACCGCATGTGGAAATAAACGCGGGTGAAACTACTACCATAAGCATTCCTCCTCCGGGAGTGGTAAACTTGCAAAGTTCGGCACCTGGTTTCGGAAGCATTTTAAAATACGAGGGCACTGAATTAATTTGGGTAGCCGACCTCGACCCTAAAAAATCTCGGCAGAGTTATAATTTACAACCGGGTCAGTACCGCGTTGTATTTAGAGTTAAATCATCAAGACAAAGTTTATATTCGGTGGTAGAAGAATTTACTGTTGCTTCTGGCACCACCACCATTGTTAAATTAAATTAATATGAAGAAGTACATCGATACAGGCGCGAAAGACACCCGCTCAGGTTTTGGAGCAGGCTTAGCAGAATTAGGCGAAACAAACGAAGCCGTCGTTGCCTTATGTGCCGACCTTACAGGGTCACTAAAAATGGACGCTTTTAAAAAGGCACATCCCGATCGCTTCTATCAAGTAGGGATTGCGGAAGCAAACATGATGGGAATTGCCGCAGGATTAACCATTGGAGGGAAAATTCCTTTCACGGGAACATTTGCTAACTTCTCTACGGGTCGTGTTTACGATCAAATTAGACAATCGATCGCCTATTCGGGTAAAAATGTTAAAATTTGCGCTAGCCACGCCGGACTTACCTTAGGGGAAGATGGCGCTACGCATCAAATTTTAGAAGACCTAGGTTTGATGAAAATGCTACCAGGCATGACCGTAATTAATACCTGCGATTACAATCAAACGAAAGCAGCAACTATTGCCATTGCCGAGTTTGAAGGTCCAGTTTACCTTCGCTTTGGTCGTCCTAAAGTTCCCAACTTTACTGCCGCTGATCAAAAATTTGAAATAGGTAAAGCAGTTATGCTACAAGAAGGTAGCGATGTTACCATTGCAGCTACAGGTCATCTAGTTTGGAAAGCCTTAGAAGCGGCCGAGCAATTAGACGCCATGGGGATTAGTGCCGAAGTACTAAATTACCATACTATTAAACCTCTGGATGAAGAAGCATTATTAAAATCTTTGGCAAAAACCGGTGCTTTGGTTTCAGCTGAAGAGCATCAAATTGCGGGAGGCTTAGGCGAAAGTTTAGCAGGAGTGTTAAGCAGAAATTTTCCTGCACCCCAAGAATTTGTAGCCGTAAATGATAGTTTTGGAGAAAGCGGTACCCCAGATCAGTTACTAGAAAAATACGGTCTTAGTACCGATAAAATTGTTGAAGCAGCCCAAAAAGCTGTGGCTAGAAAGTAACTCAACGATTAAATACAACTTATAACCGAAATAGGTCGCATTTAACACTGCGACCTATTATTTTTAACGGCATATAATTTAAGCTCATGTTGAAGACCTTCTTTTCAATGTCTTTTTTGCTATTTCTTTCCCTCACTTTGAGTGGGCAAAAAGACACTACTAATAGACCAGTAGAAATTTTAGAGATTTCCTCTGACGCAGATTCTGCCTTCGCCCAAGCGCGCGAGCTTGCCTATAGCAAAGAATATGATGCCTCTCGTAAGATTCTAGATTTACTTATCTATCAAAGTCCCACTAACTATTACCAATACAAACTTTTTAAAGCACGTACTTTAGTATGGGATGGAAAATATGGGCCGGCTCGAAGTATTATCGAAGAACTGATTTCAGAGGATACCACTGTCATTGACATCTACCAAATTAGATTAAATAATGAACGCTATGACAAGGATTACCCACTTGCCATTCGCTATGCAGATGATGGTATTAAGCGCTTTCCAAAAGACAATGAGTTTTTCCACGTTGGTAAAGTGCAATCGCTAGTTGCCGAAAACCGCTACCATGAAGGCCTCGACGCTGCCACTCTCGCGTTAGACAGCTTTCCTGAAAACAATGAACTTAAACAACTTAAAACCTTTCTTCTAAATCAACTAATTGTTGATGGTTTAGCGGTGGGGGTTTCGATGGATTATTTTTCAAAAATCTATAAACCCTGGTTATTTGGCTTTTTACAATACGGACGACAGACTAAAATCGGTGCAATCATTGGCCGCGTTAATGTGGCCGACAGACAACGCGATGCTGCAGTAGGTATTTTAGAACCAAGCGCTTTCGCCTCCTTAGGGGTGCAAGGGGAAATTGATATTTTCCCACGCCTTAGTAAGAATTCCTATATGTACCTAAATGTGGGGTATTCGCCTTCGGCTATTTTTCCTAGCTTTCGCTTTGGCGCCGAATATTATAGTATGATTGGTAAGACAGAACTAGAAGGATCTTTAGGGATACGCTATCTCGACTTCTTAACTAATATTGTTACCATGTATACTGGTTCACTGGGCTATTACTGGGATTCTGAATATATAAACTTTCGGCCCTTCTTTATTAATGATGCCTACGGTTGGGGAAGTACCTATAACTTTTTATACCGCCAATTTTATAGCGGTAAAGGTGATTTCATTCAAGTAACCTTTGGGGGTGGCGTTGTACCAGATGAGCGAGTTTTATTGCTTAATAACGGTTTGGTCGAGCAAAATTATCGCCTTGATAATCAGTATGTAGGTATTGGCTATCAAAAATTGGTGAACCAAAAATTCTACTCACGCTTAGATCTTACCATTACCCGTCAGGAAAATTTTAGCCAGCAAAACGATTACCTCTACATTTTCTCTATTGGAATGATTTTAGGCTACAGATTATAGTAGGCCTAGTTTTCAATTAAAGTCCGCTTGCATGCTCTTCATTTTTATAGATGCGCAGGCAAAGCCTATTTATCTTTTTGAAAACCCTTGACCAAAACCCAAGGTGAAGTTCAATTTCTTCCTTAAGTAGGAGATTTACGGAAACATTCGTATCAGAATTGCAGCTATTTATCCTCTCGGTTCGCATCAGCATGAAGATCTGGCCGGATAGTTCTCTGCTAGTTCCGAAAATAAAAACATTTAATAGATTACACTTAAAAAGTGACGAGCCTTACTAGCCGATTGATGTCCAAACGTTAGTACTAGTAAGGCGGCGGCCCTGTTTAGCACTTGCTTGCCTTTTATTTTGTCTAAACTTCAAGGTAAGAACTGAAAGAAGTAAACCCAGCCATTCTTTTAAAAGAAAAACTTAGACCTAAAAAAAGTCAAGCCTTTATTAATAGGGCGATTTCAAGTGAAGGGTCCTTTTGAAAACCCAGCTTAAGTCAGATACCCTTTATAGCATTCGTATTAACATCTGCGAAAGCGATACACAAGCGAAAACGCTTACGACGAGCTGGCGCGGCAAAAGCCTGAATACAATGTAATATCAGGCCACAGACCTCTTATGAATAGTGGATTTCAAGCCAAAACGCTAAAGCCATACCGGGCTAAGAATAACTAATTGCAGGAAGATTTTATCGCAAAAGACTTATCCCCGATAATGCTAAAAGCAAAAAAAACTCGGAAGATGAAGCTCCGAGTTTTAGAATTATAGGGATAAAAGGGTATTAAAGCCTTTCTTTGATTACGATTTACGTACGAAATAAACACCACCACCGCGTGCACTGCTGCCGCTAGCATCGGTTCCACCTACTGCAAGGGCCAAGTGAGTGGAAGAATATACTGATACATCTTTTACGTTAAAGCCGCTAATTGAAGCATTGGTTGGAGGAACAAAAAGCCCGATTAAATCGTATGCATTAATTAATATTCCACCATCATAACCATTGCCAGCTATAACTTTTAAACCTTGCTCACCGGCGGCAGCGTAAATCACTCTTGAAGCAGGATCGTGCGTAAGCGCTAAGCAGTAGTTTACACCGTTGTTGATCTTCTTGTGATTTTTAGAGTAGATTCCAGCCTGTCCTAAGGCCAATAAATACTCTGTGCTGGCTACAGTGTTTCCTGCATAAGTGTAAGGAACAAAAGCCATCCCTCCTCTTTCTAATTCAAGAGAGTTAATTCCGGCACCATTGTAATAATCGATCGTAAAAGACATCGAGTTAGAAACAGTTTGGGAAGTATTCATGTCGGTTCTTACTTGCACTTTATCCGTTCCTGTTCTGTCTAATACTGCAAAATCAACATTAGAATTAGTGGCAGTAAAAGGGTTTTCTTTAATAAAAATGCCATCCGTAATAGTCATGGCTTCCGAAACGTTACTGAGATTATAATCAGTTACATAAATACCACTTTGGGCATCTCTAGTATTTATCCCTGTTCCGTTTCCGGTTACAACATAATATTTGCCAGCTGAGGAAATAATTCCATTAGCACCATAACCAGGTACAGGAAGTTCTTTGTAGCTGCTTGCTGGAAGAAACTCGTCATTAATATAATCGTATAAAACCTTACCTACAACTGCTCCTCGATGACCATTTAAAAGGTATCCTGAAGTTGATGGTGATCTTTGACCCACTGCAAAAATTTCATAATTACCAGTCAAGCTATTACGGTTTACCACTGCTTCATGCCAATCGGTATCTACAAAATCAATACGACCGGTGTATTGGTAACTACCATTACTGCCATTTAGCTTGTAGGCTGAAATAGCACCGCCGTATTTAGCGCCTTCTAAGTGCCAGGTTACGAAAACCAATTCGCCATCAGCCGTTACCGAAGTAGCTTGCGCAAGATTGGAAGTTCCTGTAGCCAAACCACCGTTTAACTCCTCAGTGTATTCAAGAAAATGAGGCGCTTCCGCAAAGTTTTTATACGTGAAATTTAAAGTAGAACCTGCTTTAGAGTTAATGGTGAAGTTATCCGAAAGTGGAATTAACTCCCCTTGTACTTGCGAACCCGTTTTTAACTGGATTCTATTATCCACTCCTACTTCTTCATTATCCATGTAAGACAAGTCGCGGTTACAGCTAAGTAACATACTACCCGCAATTAACATTAAAACTATCTTTTTCATAATCGTAGAATTTGGGATCAATGAGTATTATTACTCTTTGACACTACGAAGATGGCACGAAATTCACCCCCAATATCAAAGTTTTAGATGAGAGGTACCTTATCATCGAGGCATAGACAAGCGGTTTATTTTTGTCGATAAACGACAGGGCAAAAAAAAAGGGCCCCGAAGGGCCCAATGTATAATTAGGAGATTTTAGTCTCTATTTTTCTGTAGGAAGTATACCCCAGCGTCGCCTGTGGCTAATGCTATGTTTCTCGATCTATACAATGAAATCTCCTTGATATAGAAAGTGTTGGGTAAGTTAGGATTTCCACTAGCTGAAGTAGGAGGTACAAAGTTGCCAATTACATCATAAAGATTAGTAGTTGGGTTATTTACCACATACTGACCCATGGCCAATACTTTAACACCATCGGCACCATCGGCATAATAAAGTAAGCCTGAACCTGCATCGAACTCGGTTGATAAACAAGGACCGAAATTAGCTACGCCATTGAAGATTGAGTTTTGGCTTGGACCCGCTTCGAATATTCCGTCGACACCTGCAGCTATGATAAGAGAATCTGTTTTACTTGCACCTGCCTCAATACCTTGAGCCCAAGTTAAGTCGCCTCTTTCGCCATCGTTAGTACCCATGGTAATACCATTGCTAGTGCTATAAGGTTGCAAAGCCGTGAAATTGGTTTGATCGGTAGTATAGTCGTAGTTGATCGCTATTGATTTGATACGATATTCAGAGCCACTTCTATCCAAAGTAAATACTTCTGCATAAGAATTGGCACCCGGATTAACACTTTGGGTTAAAGGGTTCACAATTAAAGAGATACCATCATCAATGCTTAATAAATCACCTTTTTCAACGGTAGACATGCTACGGTCGATTTGGTATAAGCCACCATCTGCATTGCCTATTCCGTTTCCAGTAATAACATAATAATGAGCTGCTGCTGCTACAATATCATTAGCAGCTACACCTGGTAAGGGTAATTCTTTAGCAGAAGGTTCCCAAAACTCATCGTTAATATAATCGTAATCAATGCGCGTTACCACCGCACCTGCATGATCAGCTAAAAGGTAATTAGAAGAGGACTGATCTCTTTGCCCTACCATAAACACTTCGTAATAACCAGTAGAGCTATTCTCACTAGCTGCTACTTCATAATAACTGGCATCAGGAAAGTCTACTCTATCCATAAAGGTGTAACGACCGATACCGCTCTGCTTGTAAGCGCAAATCGCACCACCAAAGTCAGATTGAGTAGTATGCCAAGTTACAAAAACCACGTCATTCATTGAAAATATTGCTGATGCAGAAAGAGTCTCTGTACCACCCATAGTTGGGAAGGTTACTGGTTCTGCATAAGCGCGATAGGTATACGACAATGGTGCCGAACCCGTCTTGTTATTTATTAAGAAAGTATCATTCATATTTATCAACTGACCACTAAGGTCACCGATATTATAATGAGTCATGATAACACCGTTAGGCTCTACTGGCGGAGTAACTGGGCCTACTGGCGTTTCTCTAGTGCAAGATTGACTAATTACTAGAGTGAGAATTGCAAATGCGAAAAACTTAGTTCGTAACATATTAGAGGTGATAGATTTAATTAAATTATTTCCAATCCTAGACATGGATAGGTAAAAATTTACCGTTATACTTCTTTGGCTTGGATATACCCAGCAATATTATAACTAAAAATCGAGTCCCTTAGTCCTAATTTCGTTGAATGGTAATATCCTTCGATTAAGTGCAGTTATTGAATCTGAGAAATAAAAAAAGACTCCCCAAGGGGAGCCTTTTATACTGTCTAAAACAAGATTAGTGATTCTTTTGAATGAACATCAAACCATCATCACCTAGAGATATGGCTATGTGACGCGATTGATAAACCGTTATATCATTAATATTTTTATCACTTAAGTTTATGGTACCACCTCCAACGGTAAATACACTAGAAGGTAAAGTTAATTCCCCTACTAAATCATGAGTATTAACAAAGGCCTTATCGGCGGCATACTCTCCCATGGCGATTACTTTTAAGCGTGTTTGCCCCGCGCCATTATCACCACCTCCGCAGTACAGAACGCCTAAAGCAGGATCAAAGCAAATAGCTGAGAAATTACCCATTTGTATAGCTCTATCCATTATACTTGGAGATGATGGTGTAGCGCCCGTGTTATTTTGTCCACCTCTGGCTTTGTGAATATATCCATTTCCGCCATTGGGCACACCGTAATTAATTAGCATAGAATCCAATTTCTGAACCCCGTTGGGAAAACCTGCTCCAAGCTTGCCTTGAGCAATAACCAAATGTCCTTTACTGTAACTAACGGGGGCAATATCATTATTCAAATCTCTGTGCCAAGATACACCATCGAAGCGGTGATCGCCATTGCTAGAAATTATGCCAAGGTTGTTTAAGGTAGCCCCAAAATATTGGTACTTCTTGATAAATATATTGGTTAATGGCGCTAAAGCCGCATTGCGATCTAACACATAAAATTCACCACCCGAGGCACTAACTGTTCTCGGATCTACTTCGATATCTATTGCGTCGGTGATTCCTGCATCATAGGCAACCACATTTCGTAACGAACGGTCGACTTGAAAAACGCCACCTACACCATTGGAACCACCTCTACCATCACCAGTAGTAACAAAATATTGAGCACCTAAAGCTACGATACCAGTTCCAGCAACACCAATTAATGGTAATTCCATAAGGGAGCCTTCCCAAAACTCATCGTTAATGTAATCATAGTCTATTCTGGCTACAATGGCACCTTTATGTCCTGCTAAGGTGTACTGTGAGTTATCGGTATTGCGCTGTCCAGTAACCATCACTTCAATGTTTCCTGTTTGGCTATTGCGATAAGCCGATAATCCGTATAAATCATGTTGCTCAAAATCCACTCTATCCTTAAGCTCATATTGACCGATACCACTTAAACGGTAGGCAGATAAGGAACCTTTTACTGTACCTGTGCCATGTGGACCCATAGCACCGTAATCGTTGGTATGCCAAGCCACAAAAATCATATCATCTACTTGAAAAACCGCGCTAGCTGCTAAATCAACTCCGCCGATCTCAACCGGATTTGCATATCCTCTAAAAGTATAGTTTAACTGAGAACCAGTTTTACCACTTAAATTAGTGCTCTCCATCATTGGAGTAAAATCTCTTTCTAATTGAGAGGCTTCAAAATGCTGCAGCCCACCTTCCACTGAACTCAAAGAACTGCCTTGAAAATCTGTACTGGCATTTCGGTTACATGAAGCCATAATGCCCAAACCTACTATTACTGCGAATATCTTTTTCATACTATAAAAATTGAATAAACTTTTTAATCATTGCCGGATTGCACTAATCATTCTTTAATGAAGAACTTACAATCAAGGCTAGTGTATATGAAAGTCGATCTTCTGCTATTAATTCTAGTTCAAGAGTCGAATAAATTCGCTGAATGGAAAAACACTAACTAAAACCAAATTATAAGCAAAAAAAAAGGCTCCCCAAGGGGAGCCTTCTATAATATTAAAAACTAAATCTTAGTGATTCTTTTGAATGAACATAAGTCCATCTTCACCTAAAGATACAGCAATGTGACGTGCTTGATAAACAGTGATATCATTTACTGCCTTAGTCCCAAGGTTTACAGTTATTGCACCACCATTATTATCGAAAGTATTAACACTAGTTGGTAAAGCAAGTTTCCCTACTAAATCGTTAGTACTAACGAATGGCTTAGGATCGCCCATTGGATTTGAATCTCCCGAGAACTCACCCATTGCGATTACAGAGATACCTGCATCACCAGGAGCATCTTCACCACCACCACAATAAAGAACACCTAAAGCAGGGTCGAATGTGATAGCTGAAAATTTACCTTTTGCAAAAGAACGATCAATTAAAGATGGGCTATTAACAGTATTACCATTAACGTCTTGTCCACCTCTGGCTTTGTATACATAACCAGTACCATTACCATTAGTTCCGTAAGCTATTAATAGTGAATCCTGATTTAAACCATTAAATACATTATTGAAACGCTTGTTTTGTGCAACTACTAAATGGCCTTTACTTTGATTTGCAGGAGCAATATCGTTGTCCATGTCACGTACCCAAATATCAGTACCTGCGTCAGGAATCACCATATTGATTGGATCATTCACATAAGTTGCAGGAATATATCTGTGATCACCATTTTGAGCGATGATACCATTATAAACTAATGAACCAACATTTCCAAAATTTTGGAAACCGTAATGTTTTACGAATACGTTAGTAGCCATACCACCTGCGTTATTTCTATCTAAAACATAGAAATCACCACCTGTTGGAGTAACTGTACCTGGATTTACTTCAATATCAATTGCATCGGTAATATTATTATCTAAAGCGATAACATTACGCAAAGAACGATCAACTTGGAAAAGACCACCTTGAGCTGTTCCACCACCGATACCATCGCCAGTAGTTACAAAGTAATTTGCACCTAAAGCTACAATACCTGTTCCGGCTACACCAGTTAAAGGAAGTTCATTTAAAGAACCTTCCCAGAATTCGTCGTTGATGTAATCATAATCCATACGGGCAACAACTGCCCCTACGTGACCATTTAATACATAACCTGAAGTGGCTGGGTCTCTTTGACCTGTAATTAATACCTCAATATTGCCAGTAGCAGTATTACGATATGCTGATACAGCATATAGATCATGTTGCTCAAAGTCAACTCTATCCATTAGCTCATACTGGCCAATTCCGCTTAAACGGTAGGCACATAAAGAACCGGCAATTGTTCCAACATTAGCGTTTAATTGACCGTAGTCATTAGTATGCCAAGCAACAAAAATCATATCGTCTACTTGGAAAACCGCGCTAGCAGCTAGATCAGTACCACCGTACTCTACTGGATTAGCATAACCTCTGAAAGTGTAGTTAAGCTGTTCGCTTGACTTACCACTTAGATTGGTTGAAGAGTTCATTGGAGTAAAATCTTTCTCCAATTGTGACTTTTCGTAGTGAATTACACCAGCCTGAGAAGGCTCGATGTTCACCCCTTGGTTTAGGGTTTCGTTAGAATCGCGGTTACACGAAGCTAAAAAGGAAACACCTAATAATACAACTAATACTTTTTTCATATTACTTCTGTAATTTGAGAGCTATTATTAAAACTTATCTCTTTGGATAAAGTAAACACCTTGGCTACCTGCAGCAACAGCGATGTTTCTACTTCCGTAGATAGTAATCTCTTTTACGTCGTTGATGGTTGGAGTCATTTGAGAACCATTAGAAAGAGTTTTAACTCCAATTGC